>Ga0302155_10000040_pt1 | contig 112915 bp, 88 predicted proteins | sample I_Bog_N3_1_FD_193508 | JGI IMG/M metagenome (GOLD analysis project Ga0302155, IMG submission 193508) | Peat permafrost microbial communities from Stordalen Mire near Abisko, Sweden - I_Bog_N3_1 | ecosystem: Environmental > Terrestrial > Soil > Wetlands > Peat | place: Sweden: Abisko, Stordalen... | reverse complement strand
TTGGTGCGAATTTTTTTAATAAATGCGGCGCGTGCTTCGCCTTTCAGATCATGACCAAACACTGGGTATTCGCGTAGCTGAGGAAAGCTCGGTTTGATTACGAGTTCATCGAGTTTTTCGATGACGGTTTCCAGTGCTGCAGGTTCACCGCACCACCACGTCGCGACCGATGGAATTTTTAATGATTCACCCAATAGACGTTCGCACAATCCCGGTAAAAATCCGAGGAGTGCGCCCGATTCCAGCAAACTGGAACCCAAACTATTGGCAACTAATACATTCCCAGAACGGGCAGCCTGTGTAAGACCAGCTACGCCTAAGGCTGAATCGGCCCGGAGTTCCAGTGGATCGCAAAAATCATCATCGACTCGGCGCAGGATGACATGTACCCGTTGCAGACCGGCTAAACTTTTGAGCCAAACGATATCATTACGTACCGTCAGGTCGCTACCTTCGACTAACGGAAAGCCGAGATGGCGCGCCAGATAAGCTTGTTCGTAATAGGTTTCATTGTAAGGCCCTGGTGTTAACAAGACAATCAACGGTGGTTCACTATTACGTAGCGCCGCGCCGCCATTGGTGGCACATTGCCGACCCCAATGGACTAAGCTGTCACGCATGGTGTTGAAAAATCCAGAGAGATGTTGAATGCGCAATTCGCGTAACAGATCTGGAAAAGTACGCGCCAAAACAGAGCGATTTTCGAGCGCATACCCAGCGCCGGAAGGTGCCTGAGTACGGTCGCCGACGACCCACCAACGCCCATTGGGGGCGCGCGCTAGATCAAGGGCATAAAAATGCAGGGAGGTACCATCAATATGATGTTTTCCGTGGCAAGGACGTAAAAAACCGGCGTGACCGTGAATTAAGGAGGGCGGTAACAAGCCTTCTTTGACCATGGTTTGATCGCCATATACATCCCCCAATAAGGCGTTCAGCAGAGTGGCACGTTGGATGACGCCAGATTCAATTTCTGCCCATTCGTGTTCTGGGAGTATTAGTGGGAGCAGGTTTAAATCCCATGGACGCTGCATTCCCTTTGCATCCGTATACACATTGTAAGTAACACCATTTTCCCGAACTTGACGTTGCACCATTTCATGGCGCTGACGCATCATTTCGGGCGTGTCTTCAGCGAGATGCTCCAATAAGGTGCGCCAGTGCGCGCGCGGTATGTGCGATGCATCCATCAGTTCATCGAAACTATCAGGTACTGCTTTATACCCAGCGAGGAGTTCAGGAAGCGTTGTTAACATTGTTGCATTTCATAAATTTATTGGGGTTTACACGTAAGGACTCTGATAGCGTCAGTGCCGACCGGTTGTGTTGATTAACCGGCATTGATGCTAATTGTTACTAGAGATTAAAGCGTAAATCCTATTGGTATAACGACTTTATCGACAAAGACATTCTAGTGATATTGCCGATAACGTCGTTATTTATCATGCTATATATACATCTATAATGCTTGCCAACGTAAATCCAGTGTCATTGGGATACTGGGGTTTAGATCTTCTTTATACACCGTCATAGGGCCTGGCGTATGTCCATGTGGCCAAAAGCGAGAAAAACGTCGCGCTTCTGCCGCATTGGCATTAATTGGTGCGCTATCTTCACTACGTCCACCGGGGTGAACGACATGATAAGTACACCCGCCAATGGCCCGACCACTCCAGGTATCGACTAAATCAAATGTCAATGGCGCCTGTACCCGGATAGTCGGATGGAGTGCCGACCATGGACTCCATGCTCGGAAACGTACACCTGCGACATATTCACCAGGAATGCCGGTAGGGTGTAATGGTAACATACGACCATTACATGAGATGACATGACGTTTGTCGGTTAGTCCGCGCACCAATAATTGCATACGCTCAACCGACGAATCAACATAACGTGCGGTACCGCCGGCACTCATTTCTTCACCCAGCACATTCCATGGCTCGATGGCTTGACGGAGTTCCATTTCGACTCCCTCGTACACGACCGTGCCAAAACGTGGAAATCGGAATTCGATAAATGGATCGAACCAATGCTCTTCAAAGGCGTATCCAGCCGCACGTAAATCTTTGACGACATCACGAATATCTTGCGCTACAAAATGCGGTAACATCCAACGGTCATGCAGCGAGGTACCCCAATGTACCAGTTTTGCTTGATACGGTTCACGCCAAAAGCGCGCCACTAACGCACGCAATAATAGCATTTGCAATAAGCTCATGCGTTCATGTGGCGGCATTTCAAAGGCGCGGAATTCGACCAAGCCAAGACGGCCGGTCGGACCATCAGGTGAATATAATTTATCAATCGAAAATTCGGAACGATGTGTATTTCCAGTTAAATCGACCAGTAAATTGCGTAGTAAACGGTCTACCATCCATGGTTTATCACCCGGATTCAGCCCCGGTAACACCTTATCCATTTGTTGGAATGCAATCGCCAATTCGTATAAATTATCGTCACGTGCTTCATCAACACGTGGTGCCTGACTGGTCGGGCCAATAAAGGTTCCAGAAAATAAATACGATAGCGCCGGATGATTTTGCCAATAGGTAATTAGACTTTTTAGCAAATCTGGACGACGTAACATTGGACTGTCTTCAGCAGTAGCACCACCGAGTGTTGCATGGTTGCCTCCACCCGTGCCAGTATGACGTCCATCGACCATGAACTTTTCAGTACCGAGTCGTGTCAGTCTAGCTTCTTGATATAAGGTCGTCATGTTGTAGACGAGTTCATTCCAACTGGCGGCAGGGTGGATATTTACTTCAATTACCCCGGGGTCAGGTGTGACACTGAGTAGTTTGATACGGTGGTCACGTGGTGGCGGGTAGCCTTCCATCCACAGTTTGATGTGTAACTTACTGGCTGTCATTTCAATTAAGGTGACTAACGCCAAATAATCTTCAATACGTTTCAGTGGCGGCATAAAAATATGCAAGCGACCAGCACGTACCTCAATGCAGAGTGCGGTGTGGATAACATCCCGTGCCTCAGGTTCTGGTTGAACCTGTGCTGCAATTTTGAGTTTCGTCGATTTGTCATTGCGTGCATTGGCTGCTGCTTTGATTGCAGCACTGGTGGTGCTAACGGTCGCAGCGGCTGCGGATGCAGTTGCTTTTTCATTTTTTGCGGAAGGTAAATTGCCGCGTGGAGCGAACGTATCAACATCATAGTCGACTGGCATCTCAGCAGGTAACACCCATGGTAAAGACGCCAGTGGCAGTCGCAAACCCATCGGTGAATCACCTTCGATTAGATACAAATGCTCACGTTTTAGTGGCCATTTGGAAGTGCGCCAGACTGTGCCGAGAGCGATGCTAGGATCGACCTCTTTGGGCTTGATTGGCAAAACAAAACCGGCAACTTGTCCTAATCCACGCTCCAATAAGCGCGCCAGACTACGCCGTTGCTCTGAATCTTTCAGATCAGCTTTGAGAGGGTCTAGATTCGCGGGCAAGCCTTGTTCACGCTGCGCTTGCAGCATGACATCTTCATAGGCAGGTATTTGACTGCCAGCGGGTAGGCCGAGTAATTTGACTAATTCCGTTGAAAAACGTTCAGCTTCAACGTGGGTATACCCATCGTTTACATTTTCATCTGAAAACAGCGTCGGGTCCAGCCACATTGGTTGGCCATCGATGCGCCAAAAAATATTCAATGCCCAACGTGGTAATGGTTCGCCCGGATACCATTTTCCTTGGCCGTAATGCAGCATCCCACCAGGTGCAAAATGGTTTTTGAGTCGATGCATTAGCTGCCCGGCTAATTCACGTTTTTTTGTACCGTGCGCCAGTGTATTCCACTCGGCACCATCCATATCATCGATGGAGACAAAGGTAGGTTCCCCCCCTTGTGTCAAACGTACGTCCTGGCGTTTCAGGTCGGCATCAACCTGTTGACCCAGTTGGTCAATTTTATTCCAGTCAGCATCGGTGTACGGTTTAGTGACACGCGGATCTTCATGGATACGTGTAATGGTCATTTCGTGGTGAAACGTGACTTCTGCCTTATCGGTATAGCCGGTGACGGGCGCAGCAGAAGAGGGCATTGCGGTGCATGCTAAAGGGATATGCCCTTCGCTGGCAAGCATCCCAGACGTCGGATCTAATCCAATCCAGCCCGCTCCCGGAATATAGACTTCCGTCCATGCATGCAGATCGGTGAAATCAACTTCAGTGCCGGAAGGGCCGTCGAGGGATTCTTGATCCGGACGTAATTGAATCAAATAGCCAGAAACAAAACGGGCTGCCAGACCAAATTCACGTAAAATTTGTACTAATAGCCAGCCACTATCGCGACAAGAGCCGGAACGTTTTGTCAGCGTTTCTTCTGGGGTTTGGACACCGGGTTCCATGCGCAGTAAATACGAAATATCATGCTGCAACCGTTGATTAATTGCGACCAAAAAATCGTTGGTTTGTAGACCTTTTTTTACTATAGTGGAACGTGCTTCCGTTACCCATTGCGTTAATAATGCGCTAGATTCATCGTTTTTTAAATAGGCACTCAGCTCGGATTTGAGTTGCTCCGGATAACTGAACGGGAAGTGCTCGGCATATTTTTCCACAAAAAAATCAAATGGATTAATCACGGTCATATCGGCAATCAGATCAACCGTAAATTCCAGAATATCGGATTTTTCCTGAAATACAAAGCGCCCGATGTAATTTCCGTAAGGATCTTGTTGCCAGTTGATAAAGTGATCTTGTGGCTGGACGGATAGGGAATACGATAATATCGGGGTGCGCGCATGGGGAGCAGGTCGCAAGCGAACTTCATGGGGTGAGAGCGAAACCGGGCGATCATAGCGGTAGCTGGTTTTGTGGTGCAGCGCGACACGAATAGCCATTGGGTGGAGCCTTTCGAAAAATGATGAAGCTAAGCGGACGGAGTTGTATCCTACCGCATTGTTGGAAATTATGATATCCACTATGCAGGATTCATGCCCACAACGTATTTTTTAATGGGGTGGGAATTTTCCATTGAAAAAATTTGTTGCTACAGAATCAAGCTCGCGCTAAAAATTGCATTAGGGTATGATAAATAACAACACACAGCAATACTATGCGATAAGCTGGCATGGTTCTTGATACAGTCTCGAGTAAAGGAGGTACCAATGTCAAATTTTTTCAATGAAATGTTTTCCAGTGGTTCAACGGTACGACCTCACTACCATGAATTTGAGCATTGGCTGTCACAGCAAGCTCCTCATGCGATTGAACAGAAAAGGGCAGAAGCTGAGCTTATTTTCCGACGTGTGGGAATCACCTTTGCTGTAAATGGTGATAATGAAGGTAAAGAGAGACTAATTCCGTTTGATATTATTCCACGTATTATTCATGCTGGGGAGTGGGCGCAGTTACAAGTCGGACTGGTTCAGCGCGTTACTGCATTGAATATGTTTTTACATGATATTTATCATGGGCAACATATTTTAAAGACGGGGCTGATTCCACCTGAGCAGATTTTTAAAAATGCGCAGTACCGACCGGAAATGCAGGATGTGAATGTTGCATCCGATATTTATGCCCACATTGCGGGTGTTGATATTGTCCGTGCTGGTGAGGGTGAATTTTACGTTCTCGAAGATAATTTACGCGTCCCTTCTGGGGTGTCGTACATGTTGGAAAATCGCAAAATGATGATGCGACTTTTCCCGGATTTGTTTGCCAGTCATCGGATTGCACCGGTTGAGCATTACCCTGATTTACTGCTAGATAACCTGCGTTCAGCAGCACCGCGTGACAGTGATAATCCAACAGTCGTCGTCATGACGCCGGGAATGTATAACTCGGCCTATTTTGAACATGCCTTTTTAGCGCAGCAAATGGGTGTGGAATTGGTTCAGGGAAAAGACTTATTTGTACAGGGAAATGCGGTGTATATGCGTACTACCCGTGGTCCGCAACGTGTGGATGTCATTTATCGTCGCATCGATGATGACTATCTTGACCCATTAGCATTCCGGTCAGATTCAACCTTGGGTGTTCCTGGATTACTATCGGTGGTGCGTGCTGGACGTGTTACCTTGGCTAATGCTATAGGTACTGGGGTCGCCGATGATAAATCGATTTATCCCTATGTCCCAGACATGATCCGTTTCTACTTATCAGAAGAACCGATTCTGAATAATGTGCCGACTTATCAGTGCAGGAAAAAAGAAGATCTGGAATATACGCTGGCGAATTTGGCAAAATTAGTGGTCAAGGAAGTGCACGGTGCGGGGGGGTATGGCATGTTGGTTGGTCCTGCGTCAACCACGGCTGAAATAGAATCATTTCGTCAACGTGTTATTGCTAAACCGGAAGGCTATATTGCGCAGCCTACCTTAGCGTTATCCGCTTGCCCAACCTATGTTGATGCAGGGGTGGCTCCGCGCCATATTGATTTGCGACCATTTGTGTTATCGGGCAAAACTGTCACGATGGTACCGGGTGGGTTGACACGGGTCGCCTTGCAAGATGGATCACTCGTGGTTAATTCATCCCAAGGCGGCGGCACAAAAGATACTTGGATACTGGAGAAATAATATGTTAAGCGGCACTGCAGATCACTTATTCTGGATGGCCCGCTATACGGAACGGGCTGAAAATACTGCCAGAATGTTAGATGTTCAGATTCAAAATGCACTTATGCCACAAACCGCCTCAGAAATTGAACAAGGTTGGTTAGCTGTGCTCGGTATTTCGGAATTAGAGCATGTTTTTGCTAAAAAATACGATGTTCCGACACAAAAAAATGTGATCGAGTTCATGGTAAATGACCCCGACAATATGTCGTCGATCGTGAGTTGTCTGAACGCTGCGCGGGAAAATGCACGTGCAGTGCGCGGGACCTTGACGACCGAGGTCTGGGAAACCATGAATACTACTTGGATAGAGACGCCGCAACATCTGAAATCAGGAATGGTGGCTACTAATCCAAGCCAGTTTTTTGAATGGGTAAAATACCGCTCGCATTTGTCCCGTGGTGTGACCTTGGGAACGATGTTGCAGGATCAGGCGCTGAATTTTATTCGATTGGGCACGTTCTTGGAGCGCGCTGATAATACCGCACGCATTTTGGACGTGAAATTTTTGGCACCAGAAGCAGCGAACCCGTTAGAACCCGGTGTCCAGTCTGAATTTTATTATTGGGGGGCATTACTGCGATCAGTGTCGGCATTCGAGATTTATCGTAAGGTGTATCGTGATCTGATTACCCCTGCACGTGTGGCGGAATTGTTAATGTTGGAAGCCAAAATGCCACGTTCGCTACTGGCAAGTATGGCAGCAGTTGTCACCAACCTTGGCGAAATTAGTAATGATTTATCAAAAGAAACCGAACGTTTTGCTGGGAAATTGCATGCGGAACTGCAATTTGCGCGTATTGAAGACATACTTGAGCATGGTTTACATGATTATCTTACCCGGTTTTTGGCGAGTATTAATGAATTGGGAAGTCGCCTAAGTTATGATTTTCTGGTGCCACCGGAAGTAGTTGCTGTCAGTTAATTTATTGATTGGTGCAATAGTAATTTATGCGCTGTATTGGTGCTGAACGTATCACCAATACAGCGCATAAAATGCACTATACTGGTGCGCTTTATACATTGCGACACTAAGTTCGATGGGAGATGGTGGCGCCGGCGTTATGCTTGAGCGTTAATGCGCCGATAGTTGCTAGCAGCATTAAGCTAGCCACTGCGAACCACGCGTTGCGAAAATCGGATTGCATTAAGCTACTTGTCCCTTTTAGCGCTTGTGATAAGGTGAGGGTGAGAGCAGCAAAGGCAACACCAACACTCATCGCAATTTGCGATACCATCGTCGCCAATGCACTTGCGCCAGCGCGTTGTTCTGCGGTGATATCGGCAAATGCTAGGGTATTTATACTGGTAAAGTTCATAGAGCGGGTCATGCCTGCAATTAAAAGAAGGCACGCCATTAGCCAAAGTGGGTCATTGGGATGCAGCATGCCACACCCAAATAGTGTCATTGCACATAATGCGCTATTCACCACCATGACATTGCGAAACCCAAAACGGCGTAATGTCATCGTCGTCGCGGTTTTCATCATCAAATTCCCCATCATATAAATCAGCACCATCATCCCAGCCCGTTGTGGCGAAAAACCAAATCCGAGTTGAAACATCAAGGGTAGCAAAAATGGCGATGCATTGATCGCAACACGTGAAATGAATCCGACGGTGATCACCGAAAGTGCAAACGTTGGAATCACAACAGCACGTAAATCTAGCATGGGTTCTTCTGTATGACGTGAATACCACACCGCACATAGCAAGAAAAATATCCCTGTGGCAACTAGTCCAAGGGGAAGTGCTAGCGATGTCGCTACGCCGTCAATTTGTGCTAAACCTTCAATTAGCGTTGAGAGTGCCACTGCAGTCAAACTAAAACCAAGTATGTCAAAGCGTTTTTTGGGGTTGGGAAGGTGATAAGGGAGGTAGCGAAGCACTAGCCAAATACCAATGATTCCAAGCGGTAAATTCACTAAAAAAATCCAACGCCAAGATACATGCGTGACGATCATGCCACCGAGTGCTGGTCCGATCACTGGAGCTATTAATCCCGGCCACGTAATCGTACTAATAGCATCGATAATGCGTTCTTTTGGTGTTTCAGATAGCACCACAAATCGTCCTACTGGGGACATAAATGCAGCAGCGATACCTTGTAATATGCGCGCAGCAATCAATGCATTCAATGAAGGGGCGATACCACATAACAGTGATGCTAGGGTAAATATGCCGATCGCCCATGCAAATACAGTGCGTGCTCCTAAACGTTCGCCACACCATCCGGCAGCGGGAACAAACACCGCTATCGCCAGTAGATAAGCTGTGATGCTAGAGCTGACTCCAAGTGCAGTTGTGGAAAATCCTGTACCGATAGCGGGAAGAGCTGTGGTGATAATAGAACCATCTAGCGTTTCCATAAAAAAAGCAGCAGCGACAGTTAACGCGATAGCACGTGATTGCTTGATAGGCATAGTGGATGGGCGTGACCTTAATTTTTTTGAAAGCATAAAGTGGTAGTTTATTGCGGTCAAGTAATTTAGAAGGTATCCACGTCGTTGTCATCACCTTGTTAGCTGTGACTTGCTAAATAAAGAGAATGTTATACAGTGACAGAAGCTTGCAGTAAGAACGTATGGATGTGCGAGGGTGGGGATTTTGCGCTTGTTGTTAACTGTTTGCGCAAGGTAAATATGTGTGTGCGTGACATGAAGCATGGTGGAGATAGTATGATATTAATTCATCGTTTGTTCAGCCAGTTGGGACTTGGTATCGGGTTGGTATGCATGGTAAGTTCATTTTCGGCTATCGCAGGCGCACCTCCTACAGAGCCAGGGGTTACTGCTCACACTATCGTTATAGGGCAATCCGCCGGATTTACCGGTCCAGTGAGTGACTCTGTAAAGCAATTGACCGAGGGCGCTAAATTATATTTTGATTTAATTAATAAGCAAGGTGGGGTTTTTGATCGAAAAATTGTATTGGAATCCATCGATGATGGCTATGATGCTAAACGTGCTTTCGCCAATACTAGCAAGCTGATTAATGATAGCAAAGTGTTTGCGTTGTTTTTGTATCGTGGTACGCCAACGACGGAGGCCGCCATTCCCCTGCTCACATCTTCTCGTGTTCCCTTGATCGCGCCGGTGACCGGAGCCGAATCATTGCATCAACCGATGAATCGATATCTCTTCAATGTACGGGCAAAATATGGTGAGGAAGTCAACAAGGTTGTTGAGCAATTGTATAGTATGGGTCTGAAGCGTTTTGCTGCATTTTCGCCTTTGGATGCCTTTGGTGTTGATGGCGAGAATGCATTGCGTACAGCCATCAAGAAAAATAATTTACCTGACCCGCTGATTATTCACTATGAGCGTAACGCCGCTGATGTTCAGGGTTATGTGAGTTCTCTTGTCGCAGCCAAGCCGCAAGCAATTATGATGTTTTGTACGCCAAAACCATGTGCACTTTTTATAAGTGCTTTTCGAAAAGCCGGCGGCACTCAGCAATTGGTGACATTATCGAATGTGAGTACCCCTGATTTTATATCTAGTCTTGGGGATAATTCACGTGGACTCGGCTTCACCCAAGTGTTTCCTGATCCAACAGATTCCACTGTGCCAATTTCAAAAGAGCTAATAACCGCATTAGCTTCACGCCGTGATTTGAGCAATTCGTATCAATTGATGGAAGGTTTTATTTCTGCAAAGGTATTGGTTGAAGGACTGCGTCGTTGCGGTCCAATCCCTACCCGTGAAAAATTGATCACTGCACTTGAAAGTATGGGCGGGCTTGATATGGGCGGCTTGAAGTTAAATTATGGTCCAAATAGTCGTGATGGCTCTAATTTTATTGAGTTGACGGTGATTGGACAAGGTGGTCACATACTTAAATAATCGATTGTTGCACCGAAGTCACATGCTTAGTTGTTGTGTCCTTATCTTCTGGTGTAGTACAGAGAGGGTTGCACGATGTGATTGCGTGCACAATAGCTTCTTTCTTATCGTTTGAAATATGCTCTATAGTTGGATATAAAATACATTCCTCTTTCTCGTTGTGTTGCGCTAACAAAAGTTGAAAGGTATCGGCATGATCAAAAAAAGCCATGGCATTTTTACGCGTGAGTGCATCATGTAGTCGTTGTTTGATTGCTTGGATATGGACGTGTTCCACGCGCAGGAGCGATGTCGGCCCGTTTATGTTTTTAAACGCAACTTCCAGTGAGGGGAACACAATTGATTCCTCCACGCTGATATGATTCTCTAAACTACACCGAAATGCCTCAAAACAGTGACTGGCATCTTCCCATAATCCTAGCTTGACATGCATTGCAGTTTGCCTAAATAGGTGATTGCAATGACTGTGGCTTTCCGCTAAATAGTCTCTTATTGTCGTCATGATGTTGTGCTCATTGGTTGCTGTGCGCATTTGTGCAGTGATTTTCACATTGAATATACGATTCTTTTGTTGATCGCTATCAATACACTAGACGATTTATAGTAAGTCCGGCCTGAACTTGACCAAAGTTAAGGGGAAGAACGCATTCTGACGATAAAATCCAACATTAATGTTTTAAAGAAACTAGTAATATTTTAAAATGTATTTTTAAAACTATATTATTTTTCTTAATCGTTGTTGGTGATTACTAATTTATTGTGTCAGTCCCTATAGCATAGGTGGTTTGGAGGTGTTGAATGCGTCAAGCGTCTGAAAACGTGGGTGGAGCTGCGGGTAAAGCTGTGGGTGGATCTGAAAATGTAGTAGCGCCAATTGAATTGGTTTGTCCCGCGGGGAGTCTACCCGCGTTGAAAGCAGCGGTAGATAATGGTGCTGATTGTGTTTATTTGGGATTTCGGGATGCGACCAATGCACGGAATTTTGCCGGACTTAATTTTGACGATGCGTTGCTGGCGCAAGGATTGCGGTACGCGCATGATCGAGATTGTCGGGTGTTACTGGCATTAAATACTTATCCTCAACCGTCAGGATGGCGCTTATGGCGCAGTGCAATTGATCGAGCGGCACATGCTGGGGTAGATGCTGTGATTTTGGCTGATCCTGGGTTAATGCAGTATGCCGCAGAACACCATCCTCAGTTGCGCTTGCACTTGTCAGTACAAGGTTCAGCAACGAATTATGAAGCGATTAATTTTTACCAGAAACATTTTGGGGTGGTACGTGCCGTGCTACCGCGTGTTTTATCAATGACCCAGGTTGCGCAGCTGATTAACCATACTACCGTTGATATTGAAGTGTTTGGATTTGGTAGTTTGTGTGTGATGGTGGAAGGGCGATGCGCATTGTCATCTTATGCTACTGGGGAAGCACCGAATACCCATGGTGTGTGTTCACCAGCAAAAGCCGTGCGTTGGCAGAAAACACCGAAAGGATTGGAGTCGCGGCTGAATGGGGTGTTGATTGATCGCTATGCAGATGGGGAAAATGCGAGTTATCCCACCTTATGTAAAGGGCGTTTCGATGTGGCAGGTGATAATTATTATGCGATTGAAGAGCCAACAAGTCTGAACACACTGGCATTGCTCCCAGAATTAATGGCGATCGGGGTGAAAGCCATCAAAATTGAAGGTCGCCAGCGTAGCCCAGCCTATGTGGCGCAAGTCACTAGAGTGTGGCGCGAAGCACTTGATAGTTATCGTGCTGCACCGCAACGCTATTCAGTGAAGGCAGCATGGATGAGTGAATTAAATAAAGTCGCCGAGGGTCAGCAACACACATTGGGCGCATACCATCGCGCATGGAAATAACACGGCCAGTATCATTTTAATATTAGGAAGATTGGCATGAATCATCGTTCATTAAAAATTGCATTAGGCCCAATTTTGTATTATTGGCCGCGTGAAGTTATTTTATCTTTCTATCAAAAAATTGCAACAACTCCGGTAGATATTGTGTATTTGGGGGAAGCGGTTTGTTCGCGTCGACACGAGATGCGCTTAGATGATTGGTTATTTATCGCCGATATGCTTACGGAAGCAGGTAAGCAGGTTGTATTGTCGACCTTGGTATTAATCGAATCAGGTTCTGATTTGACCGCTATGCGTAAAATCACCGCCAATGGCAGGTTCATGGTTGAAGCGAATGACATGGGGGCAGTGCACTGTCTCTCAATACTAGGCGCTCCCTTTGTCGCTGGACCACATCTCAATATTTATAATGCACCTGCACTGGATGTGATGGCAATGCTCGGCGCCCATCGGTGGGTGATGCCATTGGAAATGGATCGCAAGGGTTTAATGCACATTAAGGCGGAATCGACATCTGCAATGGATGTTGAAGTATTTGCTTTTGGTCGCATGCCATTAGCATTTTCAGCACGTTGCTTTACCGCTCGTCATCGCAATTTGCCGAAAGATGATTGTCAATTTAGCTGTATCGATTATCCAGATGGGTTGCTCTTGAAGACAAAAGATGCAGATCAGTTTTTGACACTAAATGGGATACAAGTACAATCGGCACGTTTCTGTAATTTGTTAGGGCAATTTTCTGAGTTGCAGGATGCGGGTGTTCATAGTGTACGGATCAGTCCTCAGTTGCAGCATACCGAAGAACTTATTGCGCTATTTGATCAGGTACGTCAGGGTGTCATTTCGCCTCTGGATGGCTATGCTTGTTCAGAACAATTGTTAGCAGGAATCGCGAGTCAATCGTGCAATGGCTATTGGACTGGTCAGCCAGGACTCGACTTACGCGTTACAGAATCAGTTTAAACAAAGGAATACCAAATGCCTCAATCAGAATTCGTACCTTCTGCGCTCATGACCTTGCCAATGAAATTAATTGGTCAGTGCGGTGCGCTGCTTCCAGTGTATCCAGGATCGTTGCTCTTTGTTGCTGGACTTAATCTGGCGTTAGCACGGTATTTTTCCGAAGATACCCGTCTGTTGTTGGCCGGAAAAAAATGTCGGATTCTGGTGACTGATCTTCGGGTGTCGTTTTGGTTTGAGTGGAGCGATAAGGGATTTTCAGCGTGTCGGGAAAGCACGGAGGTTGATTTGATGATTGCTGCTAGTGCGGCTGATTTTTTCTTGCTGGCGCAACGTAAAGAAGACCCTGATACACTATTTTTTAGTCGTCGTTTGGTGATGGAAGGGGATACCGAATTGGGTTTGTTGATTAAAAATACGCTTGATGCTATTGATGCGCCACAGTTTACGCTAAAAGAATTGGCTCCTTGGCGCATGTTGGCACGTCTCAATAATCGATAGCGAATGGTGTGAAATCAGTCTAGTTTAGACTGATTTCGAGGAGCAAAGGCATTGCCTATCATGACTAGAACCGGCCCCTGACACAGTGCCAATCCTTGTTGTAAGTCGGTGAGTTGCAGCCGTTGTATACGCTGATTCGGGAGGCTGCAATTTTCGATGATAACAACCGGTAGCTGTGGTGAACGCCCCTGAGCTAACAATAGCTCAGCAGTTTTCAGTGCTTGCTGACCACCCATGTATTGAATCAGGGTATCGCAATCCGGTAACTGCGTTGTTTCAGGTAAATCGGGTGCACTGCTAGATGTGAAAAATGCAACGCTACGGGCACAACCGCGCTTGGTGAGCGGTTGCTGCGTAGCGGCAGCTGCGGCGAATGCGGTGCTGATGCCGGGGACGACTTCGACCTCAATCTGTGCTTGTTCTAATGCACTTAATTCTTCATCTGCTCGACCGAATAACATTGGATCACCGCCTTTTAAGCGAATGACTAATGCATGGGTTTGCGCATAGGCGACTAATTGCTGGTTGATATACGTTTGAGCTGTAGAGAGCTGTCCCGAACGTTTACCAACCAGAATTTTAAGTGCTTGAGGGCATAATGCCAGCATGTCATCGGTAACCAGAGCATCGTGTAATACCACATCAGCTTGCGCTAAAAAACGTGCTCCACGTACGGTGATCAGATCCGCTGCTCCTGGTCCTGCACCAATTAAAACGACTTTACCCATGACTCTGCCTAATATTATGCAATTAGCAATGTAGATTGTTATGCTGCTGTTTATGCAGTTAAGCGAATCATTCCAGCTGCGACAGTTTGGTGCGTGACTTCGTCAATCAAAATAAAGGCGCCTGTACTGCGGATGTCATCATAATTATCTGCAGCTAGTGGTTGTTGCACCGTAATCTGAACACGTGCGATATCGTTCAATTGCAAACTATCTGCTGAACGGGTTTGTTGCGTGTTGATATCCAATAAGGTGTTGATGCCGGTTACTTTGGCAGAAACTTGTTTGGTAGTGTGTTTTAACCAGTATTTGCGACGAAAATCAAGTTGATCTTCCGATAGCCAGCAGATATCTGCTTCCAGATTTTTGAGTAAGGTAGCCGGACGACTGACTTCAGACAGCATATCGCCACGTGAAACATCCAGATATTCATTCAGTAAAATGGTGACGGATTGGCCTACTACCGCTGTTTCCAGTGAGCCATCCAGCGTTAAAATATCTTTTACTGTAGCTGTTTTTCCGGCGGGTTGTACAATCAGGGTGTCGCCTTTGCTGACTTTACCGGCTTCGATTCGTCCCATGTAGCCACGGAAGTCATTGGCTTCGTGACCATTGTGCCGTGCTACTAATTGTACTGGGAAGCGGAATGGCTCATCGTGTGATTCATCGTAGACGCTCAGGGATTCGAGTAATTGAATCAGTGTCGGGCCTTGGTACCACGCTAGTTTATCGCCTCTGTCGACAACGTTGTCGCCGGTTAAAGCGGACAATGGAATCGCTGTAACATCACGCAGACCCAATTGACCAGCAAACTCCTGATATGCCGCAACGATTTGATTGTATTTGGTTTGATCGAAGTCGATTAAATCCATTTTGTTGACCGCGACAATGACGTGCTCGATTTGTAGTAAGTGTGCAATGGTCGAGTGACGTTTGGTTTGGATCAGTAAATCCACACTGCCATCGTCATTAAATTTGACTTTGGATACATCGACCAGAATGATCACGGCATCGGCGGTAGACGCACCTGTGACCATATTGCGGGTATATTGTTCATGACCCGGGGTGTCAGCAATAATGAATTTACGTTTTGGCGTAGCGAAGTAACGGTACGCTACGTCAATGGTAATTCCTTGTTCACGTTCTGCTTCTAGGCCATCGGTGAGCAAGGATAAATCAATGGTGTCACCGACGGTACGTTTATGTTTTGCACGTGACATAGCGTCCAATTGATCGGCAAAGATGCCTTTGCTGTCAAATAATAGACGGCCAATCAAGGTACTTTTCCCGTCATCGACGGAACCCGCTGTAATAAAGCGTAACAGGCCGCGTTCTCTTGGTGCTGAAGCGACTGGGGTGGCTGTGACTGCGACGTTCATCAGAAGTATCCTTGTTTTTTACGTTTTTCCATTGAGGCTTCGGATGTTTGATCATCCATACGGGTTGCGCCGCGCTCGGTAATTTGCGTTACTGCAGTTTCGGCAATAATTTGCGCTACGGTTGTCGCATCGGAGGCGACTGGGCAGGTGCAGGAAATATCGCCAACAGTACGGAATCGTACTACTTGGGTAACGACTTGTTCATCGGCTAATGCCGGAGTCAGATCCGTTAACGGTACCAGTAATCCATTGCGTGGAATAACTTGACGTTCATGGGCAAAATAAATTGGCGGCAGTTCTAATTTTTCACGTTCAATGTATTGCCATACATCCAGTTCAGTCCAGTTGGAAATCGGGAAAACACGCATGTTTTGACCTGGATGAACCCGCGTATTGTATAAGTCCCATAATTCAGGACGTTGTGCTTTTGGGTCCCATTGACCGAATTCATCACGGAATGAAAAGATCCGTTCTTTGGCACGGGCTTTTTCTTCATCGCGTCGTGCACCACCAATACAAGCGTCGAATTTAAATTCTTCAATACTTTCCAATAAGGTGACGGCTTGGGCTGCATTGCGTGAATCTGTCAATGGATTGCGCAAACGGACTGTACCACGTTTGATAGAATCTTCAACGCTGCGAACAATCAGGCGTTCACCCAATTCAGCAGCGCGTTTATCCCGGAATGTAATCACTTCGGCAAAATTATGGCCAGTGTCGATGTGCATTAACGGGAATGGAAATGAACCCGGGCGGAATGCTTTTTCAGCGATGCGTAACAACACGACGGAGTCTTTTCCACCGGAAAATAATAAGACTGGATTGCTGCATTCGGCCGCAACTTCACGCATGATGTGAATTGCTTCGGATTCTAGCCAGTCCAAGTGACGGTTGCTGGCTGCATCGATAAACTGCTGATGTGCGTTCATAATTTAAAACCTAAAGGGTTGTATTTTCGTTGTGTTTATTGCTTTACCCGTACTAGTTTGCCATCGACTACGTGCAAACCGCATTCTTTGCTTTCTGGGTTTTCCCACCACCAGCGGCCAGCTCGCACGTCTTCACCAGGTTGGATCGCACGCGTACACGGTTCACAACCGATTGATGGGTACCCAGCATCGTGGAGGCTATTGTAAGGTACGTGATTAAGTCGGATGTAATGCCAGACATCCTCTTCCGACCAGTCAGCTAAGGGGTTGAATTTGGTCATGTTGTGGGCAGTATCTTGCTCTTGTACGTCCAGACTGGAGCGGGTAGAAGACTGTGCTCGGCGTTGTCCGGTGATCCATGATTTATTGCCTGCTAGCGCGCGACCTAAGGGTTCAACTTTACGGATAGTACAGCACTCTTTACGCAGTTCCACGCTATCGTAAAAGGCATTCAGCCCTTTGTTTTCAACATAGGCGGCAACCGCTGCTGGATCAGGATGATACAGTGTGATCTGGTGGCCATACGTTTGTTTCACTTTTTCCAGTACATCTAGCGTAGCCGTAGGTAATCGGCCGGTTTCCAGTGAAAAAATACCGATATTGGCATGGCTGCGCAAAATCAAGTCAGTCAGTACCATGTCTTCAGCCGCGAGACTGGAGGCAAATACAGCCGGAGAAAAATCAGCAGCAATTTGGCTTAAAATCGCTTGTGTTGCTGCCAGTCGTACAGCAAAGCCATCGGGTGCTACCGTCGTAATCGTGTTTACATTAACAGCTGTTGGGGAGGTACTCATTGTGCCGCTCCCGTACGCGCGACACGGCGGAATAAGGGGGATTTTTGGTCCCATGCAGCTTGATAAGTTTCACTGAAATCGGTTAAACCTTTTAGTGCATCTTCAATGCGACGGTCTGGACGTGGTGCAAAGGCGTTGAAGCCAGCACGTTGCATATAAAAAAGTTGATCACGTAATACATCGCCGATGGCGCGAATTTCACCTTCATATCCCAAGCGTGAACGCAGGATAGTGGCAATGGAATAGCCACGACCATCAGAAAATTTAGGGAAGTCCACAGCAATGACAGGTAAGCTATTAATTGAACCTGCAATGATGTTAGTTAATTCTTCAGCCCGTTCATGACTGCCAATCCAAACGCCGACATCGTGGCGTGCAGATAGGGTCGCATACTGCGCTTGTAAAACCAATAATGGCACAATCACCGATCCCGCCGGCACAGTGACGGTTTCAGGTGTTTCACCTTCGCTCATGCGTAGTACATGCCAGTGATCTGCAACAATCTGGCGATCTTTGATAATCTGGGTATTAAGCATAATCATCCTCCCCATGCAATGACGTGGTTTTGATCGTCGTTGCATAAACATACTCTTTAAATGGTGTGACGCCGATGCGTTGTACAGTTTCAATGAATTTTTCGGATTCAAAGCGTTCACGCAGGTAGACCTTAATTAAACGCTCAATGACTTCCGGCATTTGATTCGCTGAAAATGATGGGCCGATAATTTTACCAATTGCGGCGTTGATTCCTTGTGCTCCGCCAATTGAGACCTGATACCACTCGCTACCGTCTTTATCTACCCCTAATATACCAATATTACCTACATGATGGTGACCGCAGGCATTGATGCAACCGGAAATATTGAGTTCCAGTTCGCCGATATCGTGTAAGTAATCGAGGTTGTTGAATCGGTCAGTAATATCCAAGGCAATCGGGATGGATTTGGCATTCGCTAATGAGCAAAAATCACCGCCAGGGCAGCAAATTAGATCCGTCAGCAAACCGATATTCGGTGTCGCCAGTCCGTGTAGTTTTGCTGCTTTCCATAAGTCGAACAAGTCTGCTTCTTGTACATCGGCAAACACCAAATTTTGCTCATGCGTGACACGCAATTCACCAAAACTGTACTTGTCTGCGAGATCAGCGATAAATTCCATTTGGTCGGTTGTGACATCACCCGGTGGTACGCCCGGTTTTTTGAGTGACAACACCACACTACGATAGCCAGTGATTTTGTGTGGCTTGACGTTACGTTTAATCCAGTTGGCAAAGCCTTTGTTGTCGGCTATTTGTGCCGCAAGTCCAGCATCTGGCGTCGCAAAGTGCTGATAAGCTGGGCTGGAGAAAAAACTCGCAATCCGATCAAACTCGGCCTGAGTCACAGTGGCAGGGCCATCGATCAGTTGAGCCCATTCGGCTTCGACCTGACGTCCAAATTCTTCGGCGCCAATGGCTTTAACTAAAATTTTAATCCGAGCTTTATATTTGTTGTCGCGACGACCATATTGGTTGTATATCCGCAGAATCGCTTCTAGATACGTGATGACGTGCTGCCATGGCAGAAAATCACGAATCACACTACCTAATATCGGCGTGCGCCCCATCCCACCGCCAACCATGACTTTAAAGCCGATTTCCCCAGCGGTATTGTGTACAACAGTCAAGCCGATATCATGGACAGCAATGGCCGCGCGGTCTTCTTTTGCACCATTGATGGCAATTTTGAATTTACGTGGTAAATAGGCAAATTCAGGATGGAAAGTCGTCCATTGGCGTAGAATCTCTGCATAAGGGCGCGGGTCAATAATTTCGTCCGCTGCGACGCCGGCAAATTCATCCGACGTAATATTGCGCATGCAATTACCGGAGGTTTGAATTGCATGCATTTCTACACTAGCCAGATGTTCCAGAATTTCTGGTGTTTGCTCTAGCTCGATCCAGTTAAACTGAATGTTTTGACGTGTGGTGAAATGTCCGTAACCACGGTCATAGTTTTTTGAAATTAGCGCGAATTTACGTAATTGTGCAGTCGATAGCATGCCGTATGGAACGGCGATGCGCAGCATGTAAGCATGACGTTGCATGTATAAGCCATTTTGCAAACGCAATGGCAAAAATTCTTCTTCGGTAAGTTCTTCTGCCACGCGGCGGCGCACCTGATCACGGTATTGAGCGATACGCTCTTTGATGATTTGGTGATCATATTGATCATAACGATACATCGTAAATCCTAGTAAAATAGTTCACAATTGGTATTTGCAAACAAGTCATAATAAATGAGTTAAATAAACGTCACGGTATCAGTGACGGCAATCGCTGCGCTAAAATATAAGTTTAGCAGCAACCAACGTTAATGTGCTCGCCAGCAATACTCGTAAAAAACGTTCTGGTACAGTGCGTGCAGCCATCGAACCGAAGGTGATACCAGGCAGGGAACCGAGCAACAAGGCTCCCAGTAAATCCCAGTGTATTGATCCTAACCACCAGTGCCCCAATGCTGCGATTGCGGTCAATGGGACGGCATAGGCGATGTCCGTTCCCGCAACTTCTGCGGAAGTCAGCTGAGGATACATTAATACCAGCAACGTTGCACCAATCGCACCTGCGCCAATTGATGAAACGGTAACTAACGTACCTAAAAGGATTCCGCTGACGATGGTGGCGATGACGAGTGAGCGTCCGCGCAATTGTTTTTCAGGATGACGATTCAGCCAAGCCAGCATTTTAGCCTTAAATAGCAAGGCAATGACAGTGAGTAATACAGAAGCCGCAATGGTATAGCGTATAATTTGGCCGATTTCTTTATTTAATGCACCAAAATACCGTAATCCTAAGGTTGCCAGTATAGCGGCAGGAAGTGCACCAATACATAAAAGCTTTACAATAGGCCAATTGACCGTGCCGCGAAGTCTGTGGGTCACCGTGCCTGTTGCTTTGGTGATGCAAGCAAATGCCAGATCGGTGCCGACCGCCACTGTCGGACTGACACCAAATAGTAAGGTGAGCAGTGGGGTCATCAGTGAACCACCACCAACACCGGTTAATCCAACCAAAAGTCCGACTGCAAAACCTGAAACAATATACGGTAAATTCATATAGCCTCTCACAAAGTAGTGCAATCGTAATAAACTAGTGCGATATTCCAAACTACTTAGTATTTATTTGCTTATATGTATATTTGGTATAAGCAAATTTGGGAGGGGAGAAAATGTCGCATTGCAGGTTTTTCTGGTTAATTGCTAAACGAGTTACAGGAATAGTATGAATTTACACCAACTGCGTTTTGTACGCGAAGCTGTGCGGCAAAATTTCAATTTAACTGAGGCAGCTAAAGCGTTGTATACTTCACAGCCTGGCGTTTCTAAGGCTATTATTGAATTAGAGGAAGAGCTGGGAGTGGATATTTTTACTCGGCATGGTAAGCGCATTCGTGGTTTGACTGAGCCTGGTCGTGCTGTTTTAAAGTCGGTCGAATCCATTATGCAGGAAATCGATGGTTTAAAGCAAATAGGGCGTGAATTTGCGGCACAGGATAACGGTAGTTTTACCATTGCTACGACCCACACACAGGCACGCTATATCTTGCCGAAGGTTGTGCAAAGCTTTATGCAAAAATACCCGAAAGTCCGTTTGTCATTGCTTCAGGGTAATCCAAAACAGTTGGCGGAAATGATGCAGCGGGATCAGGCCGATCTGGCGATTGCGACTGAATCGATCGCTAGTGTGGATGGATTAACAACGCTCCCGTGTTATCAATGGGAACATGTTGTTGTCGTGCAACCAGATCATCCTTTGCTTAAATTAAAATCCATTGGCCTTGAGGATATCGCGCTTTATCCACTGATTACGTATGACAGTGCATTTGCAGGCAGAAGTAAAATTGATCATGCTTTTGCATTGCGGCAAATTAAGCCAGATATTTTACTGGAGGCGATTGATGCGGATGTGATCAAAACCTATGTGGAATTAGGAATGGGTGTCGGCATTATTGCTGCGATGGCGTTTGATAGTGAACGTGATAAATCGTTGCGGGCGATTCCGGTAGGTCATTTGTTTGGTATGAACATCTCGCGAATTGCATTGAAGCAGGGCGCATATTTGCGTAGTTATGTGTATACATTTATTGAATTATTGGCGCCTACCCTGAATCGCAAGCTCATCGATCAGGCGTTACAAGGTGGAAAAGATACCTATGAGTTGTAAATGGTAATTTTATAAGTAGTATTTTTATAAAAAATAACGATATGTAGTATATATGCCGACATAGGGTGGGGTCGGCATTACCATGAATTAAGAGAAACCAGATGAATACCAATTTGACCGACTACTACGCGCTCCGTGCAGAAAATTACGATTTAATCTACGATATACCGGCGCGCCAGACTGAACTGGATGGCATTGCCCGTCAATTGTCCGATATCATGGAGCAACAGCGTGTGCTGGAAATAGCCTGTGGGACAGGTTATTGGACGGAGCGTTATGCCATGGCGGCGCAAAGCATTCTAGCAACAGATATCAGTGAGCCGATGCTGGTGAAGGCGCGGAATAAAGTCTATCCATTGAATAAAGTTCAATTTCAACAAGCTGATGCATTTGCTTTGCCTGCTGGTCAGTATGATGCTGTTGTTGCCGGCTTTTTTTGGGCGCATATCAAACGTTCACAGCAAGCGCTATTTTTGGATAATTTACAAAAATTATGTGGATCAGGGACTCAGTTCGTCATGTTTGATAATTGCTATGTCGAGGGCAGTATTTTGGATGGCAGAAGCTCACCGATTGCGCGTACGGACTCTGAAGGAAATACCTATCAAATTCGTCGACTTTCGGATGATAGTCGTCATGAAGTATTAAAAAATTATCCGACAGATAGTACGTTGCGAAAAAAATTAGCGAATCATGCGCGTGATATTCGCGTCGTGCGAGGGACGTACTATTGGATGTTGACTTGTGTATTACGGTAATTTATTGCAGTAACTTATTCCATAAATAAAAAATGGGTATGCGGTGTATTGCATGCCCATTTTTTTGTCCGAACTGGTTATGGTGCAATTTCCAGATTGTCAATTAAGCGAGTTTTCCCCAATTTAGCTGCGGTTAATACGACTAATGGCACTTGTTGGGCTAAGTCGTCCTGGGTCGGTGCTTGTAAGTCGGCTTGGCGACGCACGGAGACATAATCCGGAACCCAGTGGCGTTGGGTCAATTCTGCCATTGCCGTTTTTTCAAGTTCGGCTACATCCCGTTGTCCTGATCGTACCGCATCAGCAAGCTGATGCAAGGTGCGATAGAGTGTTGGAGCCTCAGCACGTTCTTGTTCAGATAAATAGCGGTTGCGTGAAGAGAGCGCCAGTCCATCTTCTGCGCGGAAGGTTTCAGCTGCAATAATTTCGGTTGGTAATGCTAGTTGTTTTGCCATGTTTCGTACGACCATCAATTGTTGATAGTCTTTTTTTCCAAACACAGCGACACGTGGCTGAACACAGGAAAATAATTTGAGTACGACCGTTGAAACGCCACCGAAAAAGCCGGGTCGGAATTCTCCTTCCAACATATTGCCTAACCAATCTGGTGGCTGAATACGGTATTCTTGTGGCTCTGGATACAAATCTTTTTCACTAGGAGCAAATAAGACATAGACCCCTTCTTTTTCTAACTTTTCCACATCGTCTTGAAATGTCCGTGGGTAGGTATCAAAATCTTCATTCGGTCCGAACTGCAAGCGATTGACAAAAATCGAGGCGACGACAGGATCGCCATGGCGTTTGGCTAATCGCATCAGGGATAAATGCCCTTCGTGTAGATTGCCCATCGTTGGAACAAACGCTGTACGTAATTGCCCGCGTAGTTGATCGCGCAATTCTTCAATGGTAGTGATAATTTTCATGAGTAGTGGATCGTAGTAAGGTGAATTAGTGCGGCTGTATTAGGGGTGCTGCGATTTTCTGTAGGACACGCCTATTTTTATCGCAGATCAGTTATTGGATTATCTGATCTGGCACAGCATCCTCATCCGGTTGGTATGGTGTGTACGCTAGACGTACATAAATTGGGGCAAATGCTTCTGCCTGTGTGAGTTCAATTAATGTTTCTTTGGCTAGTTCAAGTAAGGCAACAAAGTTCACCACTAACACCGCTTTGCCACGTGTAATGTCAAATAAATCAGAAAATTCAACAAATCGTGCGGTTTGTAGTCGTCGCAAAATAGCGGACATATGTTCTCGCACCGATAATTCTTCGCGGCTGATTTTATGATGTTGGATGAGTTTGGTGCGGCGTAAGATATCGGCCCAGGCAGATTGCAAATCTATTAATTCTACCGCTGGCCAGTGTAAAATTGTAGTTTTCTCGACCATTACCTGCACAGATAAAAAATCGCGTCCGAGCTGTGGCAGCGTGTTGACTTGCATCGCCGCGAGCTTAATTTGTTCATATTCCAACAGACGTCGGACTAATTCAGCGCGAGGATCGTTGGCATCTTCACCGGAATCGCCATTTTTGACCGGGAGGAGCATGCGCGATTTGATTTCAATTAACATCGCTGCCATGAGAAGATATTCGGCAGCCAACTCCAGATTTTGTTTGCGTATCAGTTCGACATAGTCCAGATATTGGCGTGTGACTTGTGCCATAGGGATGTCGAGAATATTAAAATTTTGTTTGCGTATCAGATATAGCAATAAATCGAGCGGACCTTCGAAGGCATCTAAAAATACTTCCAGCGCATCTGGTGGAATGTATAAATCGAGCGGCATTTTGAGGAATGGTTCGCCATATAATTTGGCTAGGCTGACGCTAATGGCAGCACCTGTCGGTATGACGGCGATGGTTTCAGGTGGGGTATCAATGCTTAAAGGTGTAGTCATGACAGCCTTTTGTCATAGGATAAATCCACTTTTCCATGACAAAAGCAGCTCCGGACACCTTGGTGTGCGAAGCTGCGATTGACGCAATGGCATGCCATGACGTTGATTTTGCTTAGATTACAATTTATTTTGATAAACGTAAGCTTGCTGTGCCAGTGTTGAATCCTGAATGCGTTGTTGGGTTTCCAGATCAATTGGATTTTTATCCCATAGCAAAGCGCGGCCAGCAAGTTGGCCTTTTTCTAGTTCTGGTTTGGATTTTTTTAAATTATCCAAAAATAATGTAAATTCAGACTGATAACGCGGTTGTTGCTTTGAAAATAACATAATTGGTACCTTGGAGGATCGCTGGAAACAACCCTCATTTTACATGAGGGCTTGCCAGTTCGACGATAATTACATGCCCAAATTCATCTTAGTCGGCATATATCATGAAATAATCAACTAACCTACCCGCATTCCTGGTGTCGCACCTAGCCATGGTTCCAAAATATAGATACCCGGTTGCTGCTTTTCATTAGCAGCGCTTGCTGCTAGTACCATACCTTCGGATATACCAAATTTCATTTTTCGTGGTGCTAAATTCGCAACCATGACAGTTAGTTTGCCGATGAGTTGTTCCGGTTGATATGCTGATTTGATTCCAGAGAATACATTGCGGGTACGACCTTCACCCACATCCAGTGTCAGACGCAATAGTTTGTCGGAACCTTCTACCGTTTCACAATTGACGATTTTTGCGATACGTAAATCGATTTTGGCGAAGTCAGTAATAGCGATTTCAGGGCTGATATCGGCTATTCCGGTGCTTGTTATTTCTGTATCTGTCACCGATGCTGATTTATCAGTCAGCTTTTCGGAGGCTGTCGTTGCCGGTATGTCAAATAGTGCATCAAAAATAGCAGGATCAACCCGTGTCAATAAATGCTGGTAAGGGTTAACGGTATGACCGTCTGGTAGTGGATGCTGGATATCTGCCCATGTTAATGCTGGAATATTTAATAACGCTTCGACTTGTGCTGCAACTTGCGGTAATACCGGTTTTAAATAAATTGTCAGAATACGGAACGCTTCCAGTAAGCGGCTGCAAACTTCTTGTAATGCCGCGTCATTGGCGACATCCTTGGCTAGTACCCATGGTTTATTAGCATCGACGTAGGCGTTGATGATATCCGCTTGTTCCATGACGGCGCGTAAGGCTTTGCTATATTCACGCCCTTCATACAACGCCGCGATTTCCACCCCGACGTTGCGTAAATTGGCTAAAAACGGGTCTGCTGCCGTTGCCCATGCCGTAGTGACTTTGCCATTAAATCGTTTGGTAATAAATCCTGCGGCGCGACTGGCGATGTTGACGTATTTGCCAATTAGGTCGGCATTGACACGTGCGGTAAAATCTTCGGCGCTAAAATCAATATCTTCGACTTTGGCATTGAGTTTGGCCGCCAGATAGTAGCGTAGCCATTCTGGGTTCATGCCGATATCCAGATATTTCAATGGTGATATGCCGGTGCCGCGTGATTTAGACATTTTTTCGCCAGAGACAGTAACAAATCCATGGGCATAGACCCGATCTGGTGTTTTATAACCAGAAAATTTAAGCATCGCTGGCCAAAATAGCGTGTGGAAATACGTGATGTCTTTACCGATGAAATGAATTTGTTCGGTCGTCGGGTCTGCCATGAAGGCATCGTAGTCCTGCCCGATTTTCGTGAAATAATTTTTTAGCGAAGCCAGATAGCCAACTGGTGCATCGAGCCAGACGTAAAAATATTTGCCGGGTTCATCTGGGATTTCAATGCCAAAATAAGGGGCGTCGCGACTAATATCCCAATCGCCCAAACCATCTTCACCATCGAGCCATTCACGTGCTTTATTCGCGACTTCTGATTGTAGGCGCATGTCGTTGATGGCCCAGTCGCGGAGAAAGTCGACACATTTTTGATCGGATAGTTTAAAGAAAAAATGTTCCGATGATTTCATAATCGGCGTAGCACCAGTCAAGACAGAGTACGGACTGATCAAATCGGTCGGCGCATACACGGCGCTACATACTTCGCATGAATCGCCATATTGATCTTTAGCATGGCATTTTGGACATTCGCCTTTGATATAGCGATCTGCCAAAAACATATTTTTGACCGGATCATAAAATTGTTCGATGGTTTTGCTGGTAATGAAACCTGCAGCCTTCAGCTTGCGGTAAATATCCTGCGATAGCTCATGATTTTCGATGCCATCGGTGGAATGCCAGTTATCAAATGCGATGTGAAATCCATCCAGATATTGCTTTCGACCGGAGGCAATTTGCGCAACGAATTGTTGTGGTGTGAGGCCGGCTTTTTCAGCCGCAATCATGATCGGTGCGCCGTGAGCATCATCGGCACCAACAAAATGCACCACGCTCCCCATCATGCGTTGATGGCGTACCCAGATATCAGCCTGAATGTATTCCATGATGTGACCCAGATGAAATGGGGCGTTTGCGTAGGGCAGGGCAGTGGTGACGAACAGCTGGCGGGTCATAATGGTCGCGCGCAAAATAAAAACGCTATTCTAACAGGTGCCTTAGTTAGTGGCTATCCGCCATATCGTCATGCTAGGCAGCTTAAGACAGAATTTGATAATTTATTTTTTTATGTGTGGAACTTGTCGTTATACGTATGCTCTATGACATGCTTATTAAGTAATCTTTTTTAACGCAAATTGATTGGATACTATAATGAATGCTAAATGTAAATGTGTTTGCTTTTCCATTCTTATCTTTGTTTCTTTTGCTGCGCGCGCAGAATATCCAGGTTTTAATGCTGGAGCAATTTGCAATAACTACCCAAATTTTACTGGCTACGTGACGAAATTTACCTCGGCAACCACGTATGATGGGTATGAGGATACGTGGGTAGAAGTTACATCGGAGAGCGGACAAAAAAATGGTGGGAAACTGTATTACAGGTCTCCTACTGAGAGTGGTTACACACCTCTGGTTACCTCATTGCGGGCCGCTCTTGCCACTGGAATTAAGGTCACTATCTGTGTGAATGGGAATGATGTTTATGCTGTGGAACTGGCGCAGTGAATAGCCAGTTCATTTGCATGCATCGTATTGTGTTGATAATCATGATGTTTATCGGTGTTACGACTGCTCGTGCGGAGCTTGCTAATGACGGTTATCTTTATCGGGTCGATATCCGATCACCTGCAGAGATATTTACGCGTGGTTTCAGTTTGCTTGGGCTTAATCGAAACCTTTTAGCGCATTTTTCTGGATTATCCTTTGATTTTAATGGTAACCCGCAGGATATTAGTGCGTATATTTCTGTAACGGCCGATTATGCGCATGCGGTGAGGTATGCGTTAGATTTTTCTGGGAGATTGCATGGTAGGGCTGTTTATGTGTACACGATACGTTCAACCCCCTTTTTTTATCGTGCGGATCGGGTATTGACGGAAATTCTTCGTCAACATCAGGATATTGACGTCAATACAATGCGACTACATGGACTGTTTGCGTTGTTGGGGCAGGAATCTACGTGGATTTCTAGTGAACAAATACCGTCTGAGTTGATACTTGAGTCGCATCAATACATGGCGCAACCCAATGTGCGCTTTTTGTTTGATGATGATGTGCCGTTACCTACTCCTCCCAATTCTTTATTTAATCTTTCATATATTAGAACTGATCCTGTTGTTAATAGCGGGTTACCTCATAACTTGAATGAGCAGGAAATTAGTCTTCGCCCAGCTTATTTGGTGCGAGAAGTTGCTCCAGGCGTGGCTGTTGGTATGGGAGCAACGAACTATTGTGCTCATGCTGCGCGCTTGACACGCTTTTCTGTAAAAGGAGCTCAATGGGGCGGGCAACGTCAATCAGACTCAGATGCCTGTTATATTACTGAAAAGCAAGGATATTTTTCTTATTTTTTGTATGAAAATGATTGATTTTGTAATTGAATTGCTGTTGTTTGTACTGTCCGAAGTATCCTGAGGCACTATCTGCTAGACTGCTGTCCAGTTGATTAAAATTAGTTAAAACAGGAACCTTGCTATGAGCCTTACTACAACCACTCCCCCTAATGCTGCCGTAACAGTGGATGCCATTAAATTGGTTCTTTCTGCCGTGATAGACCCGAATACACGACTTGATCTGGTGACCTCAAAATCGGTGAGAAATATTCAGATTGCGCCAATAAGCGGTACGTACGACGTACTAGTGAGCTTAGATGTGGAGTTGGGGTATCCAGCGCAAAGTCAGTTGGAATTGATACGGTCAGCGGTGAAAGCTGCGTTGGTGGCGATGCCGGGTGTTGCGAGCGTGTCAGCAAACGTGTATGCAAAAATTGTCGCACATGCGGTGCAGCGGGGCGTGAAGTTAATGCCTAACGTTAAAAATATCATTGCGGTTGCTTCAGGTAAAGGCGGAGTAGGAAAATCAACGACGGCTGTAAACTTGGCCTTGGCATTGCATGCCGAGGGTGCTAGGGTGGGGTTATTGGATGCCGATATCTACGGCCCATCCCTACCGATGATGATGGGTATTACAGGACGTCCAGAAAGTTTAGATGGTAAAACCATGGAGCCGCTAGAAAATCATGGTATTCAAGTGTCATCGATTGGATTTATGATTGATCCGGCGGAACCCATGGTGTGGCGTGGTCCGATGGTGACGCAAGCGTTGGTGCAATTGCTAGAGCAAACGAATTGGCGGGATCTGGATTATTTGATTATCGATATGCCGCCGGGTACCGGTGACGTTCAACTGACGCTGTCACAAAAAGTGCCGGTTACCGGTGCCGTGATCGTAACGACGCCACAGGATATTTCGCTGCTAGATGCGCGCAAAGGTTTGAAAATGTTTGAGAAGGTCGGTATTCCGATTTTAGGTATCGTGGAAAATATGAGTACCCATATTTGTTCCAATTGTGGTCATCAGGAAGCGATTTTTGGCGCTGGCGGCGGTGCTACTATGTGTGCTGAGTACGGCGTAGAGTTATTGGCCTCATTGCCACTAACGATGTCTATCCGTCAACATGCTGATAGCGGTACGCCGACGGTAGTAGCGGATCCGGATGGGGTTGTGACCGCGACATATAAGCAAATCGCTCGCAATGTGGCGATTAAAGTTGCGGAAAAAGCCCGTGATATGAGTAGTAAGTTTCCGACGATCACGGTGGTGAATAGTTGACGGCACCGTTAGGCGATACAGTTAATTAGGTGGCACTGTACCGCCGAAAACAGAATGCGTATATTCCACCAAGTTCCACCAAACATGGTCTTGTACTATAAAATAATGTCACTATATACTGTTTTAGACACTATTTTAGTTGCTGTGTTGTCGATTTATCCTGCTTTGTGTTCGAACATAGTGGTGCGCGTGGTAGAATCCTCGGTTGAGTTGGTGGCGAAATCATGCTTCTGACTCACGGGGTTCCTTATTTTATAAAATCTTACTCATAATACTCACAAATCGCATGTCCATTCTGACCAAGATTTTCGGTAGCCGCAATCAGCGACTGTTGAAGCAATACCAAAGTACTGTGCGTGTCATCAATGCACTGGAGCCCGTTCTGGAAGCACTGTCGGATGCCGACTTGAAGGCCAAGACAGGTGAATTCAAAGCCCGTATAGCGCAAGGGGAAACGCTGGATGCGTTATTGCCTGAAGCGTTTGCAGTTTGCCGCGAAGCCGGTAAGCGCTGTTTAAAGATGCGTCATTTTGATGTGCAACTTATCGGCGGCATGGTTTTGCATTACGGCAAAATTGCTGAGATGGGGACCGGCGAAGGTAAAACTTTGATGGCAACCCTGCCTGCTTACCTCAACGCCTTGTCTGGCAAAGGTGTGCATGTTGTAACGGTCAATGACTATCTGGCCCGGCGTGATGCGGAGTGGATGGGGCAGTTGTATGCTTGGTTGGGTTTGACCACTGGTATCAACTTGTCACAAATGGACCATGATGAAAAACAAGCTGCGTATGCTGCTGACATCACCTATGGTACCAACAATGAATTCGGCTTTGATTACTTGCGCGACAATATGGTGTACGAAGCTAGTGAGCGCGTACAACGGCTGTTGAATTTTGCGGTGGTCGATGAAGTGGATTCGATTTTGATCGATGAAGCGCGTACGCCGTTAATTATTTCTGGTCAGGCTGAAAATCATACTGATTTGTATTACAAAATCAATGAAGTGCCGAAATTATTGACCTTGCAAATCGGTGAAGAAACCCCCGATGGCAAAGGCGTGGTGGAAGTGCCGGGTGATTACACCCGCGATGAAAAAGCCCATCAAGTGCTGTTGACCGAAGCAGGTCATGAGCATTCAGAACAAATCCTGACGACAATGGGATTGTTGGCAGAAGGTGCTTCGCTCTATGATGCCGCGAATATCTCATTGATTCATCATTTATATGCAGCGTTACGTGCGCATGCGCTGTATTTTAAAGATCAGCATTATGTAGTGCAGAATGATGAAGTAGTCATTGTTGATGAATTTACTGGTCGATTAATGACTGGTCGGCGTTGGTCGGAAGGCTTGCATCAAGCGGTTGAAGCGAAAGAAGGCGTAAAGATTCAGAACGAGAATCAAACACTGGCGTCCATTACATTCCAAAATTACTTCCGTATGTACAACCGTTTGTCCGGTATGACAGGGACAGCGGATACTGAAGCGTATGAATTCCAGGAAATTTACAAACTAGAAACCGTAGTGGTGCCGCCAAACCGGCCATCACAACGTAAAGATCGTCAAGATCAGGTGTATAAAACCTCGCAAGAGAAATACAACGCCATGTTGATCGATATTCAAGATTGCTGTAAACGTGGTCAACCTGTACTAGTAGGAACGACCTCGATTGAAAATTCCGAATTACTGTCAGGGATTTTGGCCAAAGCAGGTTTGCCGCATAATGTGCTCAATGCCAAGCAACATGCGCGCGAAGCGGAGATTATTGCGCAGGCTGGCCGTCCAAAAATGATTACCATTGCCACCAACATGGCAGGACGTGGTACCGATATTGTTTTGGGTGGTAATGTCGCTAAGCAAATTCAGTTGATTGAAGCGGATGCTGCTCTGAGCGATGCAGATAAATTACAACAATCACAGCAATTACGGGATGAGTGGCAATCCTTGCACGATCACGTTGTTGCTGCTGGTGGTTTGCATATTATTGGTACTGAGCGACATGAATCGCGTCGGGTCGATAATCAATTGCGCGGTCGTTCAGGTCGCCAGGGTGATCCGGGGTCATCCCGGTTTTATCTGTGTTTGGACGATGCTTTGCTGCGGATTTTTGCTGGCGATCGGGTACGTGCCATCATGGATAGGCTCAATATGCCTGAGGGTGAACCGATTGAAGCGGGCATTGTCTCTCGTTCGATTGAGTCAGCACAGCGCAAAGTCGAAGCACGCAACTTCGATATTCGTAAGCAATTGCTGGAATACGATGATGTTTCCAATGATCAGCGCAAAGTGATTTATCAACAGCGTAATGAGTTACTCGAAGCAAGTGATGTGACTGAAATGATCACGTCCTTACGCGAAGCAGTATTCCATGAAACAGTCCGTACCTATGTGCCAGCCGAGTCAGTGGAAGAACAGTGGGATGTTGTTGGCTTAGAAGTGAATCTGGCGAGTGACTGGCAGTTGGAATTGCCATTGCAGCAGTTACTACGCGATAAGCCAGAACTGACGGATCATGATTTGCTGGATGCGGTATTGGAAGCGGCAAATGGTGCTTATGACGCTAAGGTGACATTGGTTGGCAAAGATTCCTTTGGTGGATTTGAGCGCAGCGTGATGTTGGGTAGTGTTGATACCCATTGGCGTGAGCATTTAGCGGCGCTGGATCATTTACGTCAAGGGATTCATTTGCGTGGTTATGCGCAGAAAAATCCTAAGCAGGAATACAAGCGTGAAGCGTTTGAATTATTTGCGCAAATGCTGGAAATGATTAAGCATGACGTGACTAAAACGATTATGACGGTGCGGGTACAATCGCGAGAAGAGATAGACGCGATTGCACATGATGAAGTCGCCAATGTGCATTATCAGCATGCTGATTTTGATGAGACTAACGCTCAAGCACCGGAAGACTTGTTTAATCCATCCTTACCAACAGACGACGAACCTGCGCGTACACCGCAAGTTAACTATGAGATGAAGGTGGGGCGTAATGATCCTTGCCCTTGTGGTAGCGGTAAAAAGTATAAAGTCTGTCATGGTAAATTAGCGTAATACGTTTTACGTATTAGTATTATTCTTGCCCCCGTGGTCGTAGACGGGGGGGCAAGCGCCGTTCGTTATCGATGGAGAGCCTAACGACGCTGGGTTCCCGCCTGAAACCGCGGGAATGACGGGGTCTTAGTGTGCGGGAATGATGGATCTTAGTGCCCTGGAATGATGGGATCTTAGTGCCCTGGAATGACGGGAACTTACTGTTCCTGCTATGAGTTATTTAGCACTTTCCAATTCTTTTTGTTCATAAGCCCTCTTTCAGCAGTCGCAATAATGCCGCTGTATCCATTTTTGCTGAAGCATCACCACCTTCCAGTAAACTGTCAGCCAAATCGCGCTTTTCGGCATGTAACGCTAGAATTTTTTCTTCGATGGTCTGTTGTGCTACCAAGCGATAAATAGTGACTGGACGCGCCTGTCCAATGCGGTGAGCCCGATCCGAAGCTTGGTCTTCCACTGCCGGATTCCACCATGGATCTAAATGGATCACATAATCGGCTGCCGTTAAATTAAGTCCCGTGCCACCTGCTTTTAAGCTGATCAGAAAGATATCGCCTTCACCAGCTTGAAACGCATCAACCCGTTTTTTTCGCTCTAGTGCGGGTGTGCTGCCATCGAGATATTGATAGGAAATACCTTTTTGATCTAGCCATTCACGCACAATGGCTAAATGGTCGACAAATTGGCTAAATACGAGTGCTTTGTGTTTGTTTTCTAGAAGTTCTTCCGTTACTCCAGCAAACATGGCTAATTTGCTGCCTGCGACAGTCGTTTCTTTCATGACTAATTTGGGGTTGCAGCAAAAACGGCGTAATTTGGTGATTTCAGCCAATACTTGCATGGACTTGCCTTGTTCCGGCGACATGTGGGCTAGTTTATCCAGCGCTTCTTGACGCAATGCTTCGTATAAATGGCGTTCTTGATCGGATAATTCGACTTGCAAGGTAATTTCGGTGCGAGCGGGTAATTCGCTTAAAACCTGTGTTTTGGTACGGCGTAAAATGAACGGTTGTATGAGTTTTTTGAGGTGGATACGTGCTGGCTTATCGCCTTTTTCTATCGGCGTGCTGAAACGTTTGGCAAATTGCTCGCTGGAACCGAGTAAGCCTGGATTAATGAAGCGAAATAAATTCCATAATTCGCCTAAATGATTTTCTACCGGCGTACCACTCGCGATGATTTTAAAATCGGCGTTGAGTGCCATGGCCGCTTGGCTACGCTTGGTCGCGGCATTTTTAATCAGTTGTGCTTCGTCTAGCACCACACTGTGCCAGTGTGGTTGCGCAAAGGCGTCAGCATCCAGTTGTAGCATACCATAACTGGCAATTACCAAATCAAATGGGCCTAAGTGCTCCAATGAGCGGTTTTGGTGGTAGGCACGGACGTTTAGTGTGGGGGCGAAACGGGCGACTTCGGCTTGCCAATTCATTGCCACGGAAATAGGTGCAATTACTAATGCTGGGCCGTGTGGAGCGCGTTGCAGCAGTACCGCCAATGTTTGTACCGTTTTACCCAATCCCATATCGTCAGCTAAGCAGGCGCCGACCCCCCACTGTGCTAGGCGGGAAAGCCATTGAAATCCCTCCAACTGGTAATCGCGTAAGCTTGCTTGCAGGGTGGATGGTAGTGTTGGTTCATAATGGGCAAGTTCATCTAGTCGGCAGATGTGTTCTTTCCATGCAGTATCCACCTTGAGTTCATCCACTTCGTCTGCTAATTCGGCCAGAATAGAGGCTGCTAACGGATTTACCCGAATACTGTCTTTCCCGCTTGGCTCGCTTAGGGCAGTTAATTCTTGCAAGCGTTTTTTGAAGCGCTCAGTTAAGGCCAAGAATTGATTATCCCCTAGTGCTAAAAAACGTCCGGGTGTGGAGGCGGCCAGTTGCATTAGCTCACGTAAGGCCATGATTCGGCCATCGTCTAGCTGAATTTCTCCTCCGGCGATAAACCAGTCGCCTTGTTTTTTGATCGACAAACGCAATTGGTTCAAGCTGCGACTGGATTTGATGCGGAATCGTTCCCCTTCAGGCCAAACCAATTCTAGTTGATAATCTGCTGCTGCATGCGGCGATGGTGGCTGCTCCGATTGGCCTTTGAGCTGAAGTTTCAATGCGTTCAACTGAGTGAGTAATTCTAAACAGGTTTCGGGGTGACCCAGCTCCCATTCCTGACCAGTTTCTTCAGCTAGTTGTAAGGCAGTACAATAACCGATGGCGTCATTGATATGCTGTAATTCTTGTGCTAAGTTGCGGCTAGCTTGCACTGTTTTTCCGTTTAGGTCGCCCAGTACGTTCGCTGCTCCCTTGCCGGGCACAAACCACCCCCCATCGGCCATCGGCCGCATTAAAAACTGTACTCGTAACCCTTCTTGTAAGGGCAACAGGTGCACATACAGCGTCGTATCCGCTGCGACGGTGGTCATGTGTTGCGCCAATTCCGGTAAGTCGGAGTGAATCGCCAGATGCGGTGCAATTGCGGCAATTACTTCCACTAATTGTGCTTTGGCACTCGCAGGAACGGTTAATCCATTCCCGACGATTGCTGCAATTTGTTTGATATCAGCGGTAATTGGGTAAACCGCTAGCCGCACAGGCGTTATTTTGCGCCAGATAACAGCACTATCTGCGCTCATATCAGGATCTAATTGCAAACTAATTTTCTGGTCTTTTTGCTTGAGTTGTAGTGCCGGCTCACCCTTGATGATATCAATCTGAACATCCGGCGCATCTAGCCAAAATACTGCAGGGTGGCCGATCAGATGGGGGAGAGCCGCTTCGCCATTGAGTTCGTAATCGCTGCCACCATAATAATTATCATACGATTTTCGAATACAGCCCGCCACTTTTCGGTCTTGTTCAATAATGCCGGGTAAACTGGTTTGCTCATAGGACAGGCGTTTCAGTGCTACGGGGCGTCCTTTGCTCCACAGTCCTTTGGCATTGCGTTTTTGTTCGCGTGGTTCGAGATTGATATAATGTGATTCACATTCGATGAACCAAGCAATCCGGGTGTCAGCACTGCTTGCCGCCATGGTGGCTCCTGTTGTCTTAAGATTGCTGAGCGCAGATAAGGCGCGTTTCCATGCCTCTTCACGTTTAATGGCAATACATAATGGGTGCAAGCCACGCTCATGATGCCATTGAGGGGGAACGTCGCCAGTGGTGGAGGCGGTATCTGTGTATTGTTGTATGAGTTGATCGATTTCAGCTGCAACCCAGTGGTAACCTATACGGGTCGCTTTAGTGCGGAAATGGTCGAGATGCGTTTGTAGTTTGTCGCTGAAAGCGCAGTCTTGCCAATAACACGCTAGGCTGAGAAATAAGCTATCTAAATTGCTAAAATGGATTTCGATGGAACGCTGATTGAGTGTCGCACCTGTGCTCAAATGTTCCCATAATGGCTTAATGGCGGGGTAAAAATGTGCGTAGGATTGTTTGCAGCCATCGTCAATTTGTTCTTTGGCTAACTTGAGGTTGCCAAGTTCACCTTTGGCTAACTGTGCTACCGTATAGATCAACCCTGCCGTGCCGGGGACAAAATACTTACGCTTGCCGAGTCGGGCTTTGCAGTGCTTAATTTCCGTGTTGAACAAAGCAATGCTGTTATCCAGTTCACCATGAATAAATGCGGTAATTGCAGGAGAAAATCCGCTATGGGCCATGTTGCTGCTATGGTTGCTATCGTCAGCGCCGATGCGTTCGACCAAGTCGCGCGATTCGCCTCGTAAAATAGCTTGAATCCGTAGTGCTTCAACCAAGGTTGGATCTTGTGCAAAGACGTTCCCGTTGCGCCCTAGGGTTTGTTGTTGATTGTTGCTATCATTACCGGAGATGGTTCTGTGTAATGCATAGTCGTAGGCAGTGGTACAACTTTCCAACATCCAGTTGGCCGCTGCGAGCATATCCCCGAGTAACATCACCTGAATGTCAGGATGGATGGTGCTAAATAATGTAACACCAGCAGGTGTAGAAAAAAACTGGACGCTGGGGAGATCATCAAAATGATTGGTAAATGCAAAAAATTGGGAACGCCACTGGAGAAAAGTAGCGGGGTTATGCGTTAATGCCGCAAATACCATTTCGCGTTGGCAAAATTGTGAGGATGGCATTGACCAACTAGCATATTCGCGTTGACCAATCAAAAACTGCTGCACATCATGTACCCATAATGCTAGTTTGCCCGCTTGCTGCAATTCTAATAGCGCATCAAACTTAAGTTCCGCACTAATGACCGCACCTTTTCCTTCAATCTGTTCAATAAAATGGTTTAGTTTTAATAGTTTTAGCCCCTCTTTTATTTTTGGCAAACTATAGTGCGGGGATTGTTCCAAAATAAAATGTGCATCACTGGTTTTTTGAGATGATTGCAAAAAATCAAATAGCCGACTGCTTGGAAGCGGCATATCCCACAACGCCATGGTGTAGATCAGGGGTAAATAGTCTGGTGGGCAGGATGCAAGTTGGGTCATGAGAAGCGATAAGGGAGAAAAAGATAGTCAATAACGGGTGACAGCATCATAGCAGGAAGCCGCATCATAGATTAAAAACAAGCTGATCCAACCCATAATTGCAGTCAAAGATGGTAAATTGATACTCTTATTGTGCCCGTAATGAGCGATGCTATCTACCCTTGTGATGTTGATTCACCTGTTTTGCCTTCAATGTTTTACAATGTTGGCTTAATTCACTGCGAGGAAATCTCACATCATGGCTGTTAATTCTCCTATTCCCGATGCTGCACATTTGCATCCTGTCGCTGGCATTCAACTCGGATTTGCTCATGCAGGAATACGTAAGGCAGATCGTAAAGATTTACTAGTGATGGCATTGGCTCCTACTGCGACTGTCGCCGGTGTTTTAACGTCAAATCGATTTTGCGCAGCACCGGTGCAGGTTTGTAAAGCGCATCTGGATGGTGTGGTATTGTCAGGGTCCTCTATTCGTGCACTGGTTATTAATACGGGGAATGCCAATGCTGGCACCGGTGATATCGGTCTTGCCGATGCGAACAGTACCTGCCAGGCAGTTGCGGAACAGTTAGGGTGTGAGGCGTCACAGGTTTTGCCATTTTCGACAGGTGTCATTCTGGAGCAATTACCAATTGAGCGATTGATCGCAGGTATTCCAGAGGCGATTGCTAATTTACAGGAAAATAATTGGTTTGCTGCTGCAGAAACCATTATGACGACGGATACACAACCTAAAGCGGCATCGCACTTGCTTGGTATTGGTAAACACTTGGTCACCATGACAGGGATCAGCAAAGGTGCTGGGATGATCATGCCGAATATGGCCACCATGTTGGGTTTTATTGCTTTGGATGCCAAAGTCGCGTACGCGGTGTTAGAACACATGGTCAAAGTTGTCGCGGATAAATCATTTAATTGCATTTCAATTGATGGTGACACCTCCACCAATGATGCCTTTATGTTGATCGCAACAGGTGCGTCTGATCTGGAAATTTCAGATATCGATTCGCCTGAATACGTTACGCTGGAAAAAGCCGTTATTGGTTTGGCACAAACCTTGGCGCAAATGATTGTGCGTGATGGCGAAGGTGCGACCAAATTTATGACGGTGACGGTAGAGCAGGGAAATGATGTCGAAGAGTGCCGCAAGGTAGCGTATTCCATCGCTAATTCACCCTTAGTGAAAACTGCGTTCTTCGCCTCTGATCCTAATTTAGGACGGTTATTAATGGCCATAGGCAAAGCGGGTGTTGCCGAACTAGATGTGAATAAAGTGGATTTGTATCTGGATGATGTGTGGGTGGTGAAAAACGGTGGACGTCATCCCGCTTATAACGAGAGTGATGGGCAGCGTGTTATGCAACGCAGCGAGATTACCACGCGAGTATTACTCGCACGTGGAACGGCGAGTGCGACAGTCTGGACCTGTGACTTGTCGCATGAATACGTCACTATCAACGCAGATTACCGCTCTTAATTTATGGACTCATTAGAACATTTTTTACGTCGTGCCGAATCGGTGTTAAGCCGGATTGAATTGTTGTTGCCACCGGCGGCACAAGCCACGGACTGGGATCAGGCTAAGGCGTTTCGCTGGCAAAAACGCAGTGGCCGTGGCTATTTACATAGCGTGCGGCAGGTAGCCGCTATTCGCTTGGATGACTTACATCAAATTGATGATCAAAAGCAGCAAATTGAGCAAAATACCCGCCAGTTCATGTTAGGGCAACCGGCTAACAATGTGTTGCTTACCGGTGCGCGCGGGACGGGGAAATCATCCTTGATCAAGGCGTGTCTGAATCAATTTTCTGATCAAGGGTTGCGATTGATCGAAGTCGATAAAGAAGACTTGGTTGATCTGGCAGAAATTGTGGATTTGGTCGCGTTGCGCCCTGAGCGTTTTGTGATTTTTTGTGATGACTTGTCATTTGAGGAAGGTGAACGCGGTTATAAAGCATTAAAAGTCGCGTTGGATGGCAGTATCTCGGCACAATCGGATAATGTCTTGATTTATGCGACATCCAATCGGCGTCATTTATTGCCGGAGGCGCAGTCGGATAATGCCAGTTATCGTCATGCTGCGGATGGTGATTTGCATCCAGGTGAAACTGTGGAAGAAAAAATTTCACTCTCAGAACGCTTTGGCTTGTGGGTTTCATTTTATCCATTTAAACAAGATGATTATCTGGATATCGTTGCGCATTGGCTTGGAAAAATGGGATGCTCAGCAGAGCAAATCGCTTCAGCACGACCGGATGCATTACGCTGGGCTTTGCAGCGTGGTTCACGCTCGGGTCGCGTTGCAGGTCAATTTGCACGCGATTATGTTGGCAAAAATCCACAGGCACACACGATTGGGCAATCCTGATGACGGCTGAGCGAGGACCTGAACAAGGGTCTGAACAATCGGCCGGAATCCAGTCCGTCACCAAGCCGACAGATGTTGCTGTCGGTATTATGATGCGACCTAACGGTGATGTGCTAATGGCACAGCGTCCTGATGGCAAACCTTATGCTGGTTATTGGGAATTTCCTGGCGGCAAAGTGGAGGCTGGAGAGGATATCGCAGCGGCATTAGTACGTGAATTCCAAGAAGAATTGGGTATCGAGATTACGCAAGCCAACGCATGGTGCGGTGTTGATTACGTTTATCCGCATGCCCATGTCCGACTCCATTTTTATGTTTGTACGGAGTGGCTTGGTGAGCCGCGTGGGTTGGAAGGGCAGGCATTAGCATGGCAGGGCGCAACGATTGCGGTGCAGCCGCTCCTACCCGCTACAGTGCCCTTGTTGGCGTGGTTACATCAGTTAGTGTGAAATACGCCACAGCTAATTACTTTACTGCATCAAGTTCAGTAAGCACACACCAATTTCACACGAATGTCACGTCCATCTCGTGCGACAATGCGGCTTGGTTATTTTTTGCCGATAAAATTTCACCATCAAAATCGAATGCATCCTCAATATATACTCACCTTATCTTGTCCTGATCAGCGCGGCATCGTCCATAGCGTATCGGGTTTTTTGGCTTTGCATGGCTGTAATATCCTGGATTCTGCCCAGTTTGGTGATGCTCAGTCTGCGTTATTTTTTATGCGCGTGCATTTTTCTAGTGATGTTCAAGGGGCTTCTCTAGCAGAACTTCAGCGCGGTTTTGCCCAATTGGCATTGCCATGGAAAATGGACTGGCAATTGCATGATGCCCACCATAAACCTAAGGTGTTATTGATGGTGTCCAAAATTGGACATTGTTTAAACGATTTATTGTTTCGGGTAAAAACCGGTTTGTTGGCGGTAGAGATTCACGCGATTGTATCGAACCACACCGATTTTGCGCCGCTCGCGGCCAGTTATGACATCCCGTTTTACCATCTGCCATTAGCTGCGGGTGCTACCGCAGAGGATAAGCAACGGCAAGAACAACAGTTGCTAGACATTATTCGTACACAAAACATTGAACTAGTTGTGCTGGCGCGGTATATGCAAATTTTGTCGCCGTCCTTATGTTTGGCGCTGCAAGGCAAAGCGATTAATATTCACCACTCATTTTTGCCAAGTTTTAAAGGTGCAAAACCGTATTATCAGGCACATCACCGGGGTGTAAAACTGATTGGTGCAACCGCGCATTTTGTGACGGGTGATTTGGATGAAGGACCGATTATCGAACAGGATGTACAACGCGTGGATCATGCCATGTCACCAGAAACACTCACTGCCATGGGCCGTGATGTGGAATGCGTGGTATTGGCACGTGCGGTGAAATGGTTTGTCGAACACCGAATTTTATTAGATGGACATAAAACAGTGGTTTTTAAATAATGGCGCTTAAATCGACCGTTTATAAAGCGGAGTTACAGCTATCCGATATGGATAGAAATTACTATGCGACGCACATGCTGACCTTGGCGCGTCATCCTTCCGAAACCGATGAGCGCATGATGGTACGGTTACTTGCCTTCGCGCTAAATGCCAGTGAAAATTTGATTTTCGCTAAAGGATTATCGGATGTAGAAGAGCCGGATTTATGGGAAAAAGACTATACCGGAGCGATTCAATGTTGGATTGAAGCGGGGCAACCGGATGAACGCCGTTTGCTGAAAGCCTGCGGACGTTCCGCCCATGTATTAGTGTATAGCTATGCCAGTAATAGCGCTATCTGGTGGCATGGTATGGGCAATCGTTTGGAGCGCGCTAAAAATCTGACTGTATGGAATGTGCCGGTTGAAACGTCACAGGCGTTGGTGAAACTTGCCCAGCGCAATATGCAATTGCAATGCACCATCCAAGATGGTCAATTGTGGCTGACGGATCACGAACAAACCGTTCAAGTGGATTTGGTTTGTTTGAAAGCAGAAAGATAAGAAAATACACTCCATTGGGTGAGTTAGTCGTACCGTAATGGGTAACTCAGTGGATACGCTCCGTGAAGTAACTTTCTTTGACAAATATGCAGGTGGATATATGGTAATGCTAATAATTACTGTTGAATTACTTTAATTTGATTATGTCAATTGCGCGCTAGCAACGACAATGACAACGACTGATTCTGTTATTGGATGCAAATGAGAGCGTTGAAAAATATATTTAGACAAAAAGTACGTACAATCAAACGCCTTTCTTTTGGCTTTTTTATTATTAATTTATTTGTGTATGCCGTCGTTGGATGGGGGTTGGCACAAAATAAAGCGCGTTATGAGCAGATGACGCTGATAGTGAGTCAAAATCTGGCGCAGTCGCTTGAGCTCAATATTACCGCTGTCATTGATAAAACCGACGGTGCATTGCTGAATATTTCAAATGAAATTAATCGTCAACTAGAGAGCGGCGGCATTAAGAACGCTGCAATGACTGATTTTTTTTCAAGGCAATTTGCACAAAATCCCAAATTAGATGGTTTTCGTTTTGCTGATAGTCAAGGAACTGTCCAATTTGGCACGAACTTACCTCGCGATAAATTACTACACATTTCTGATCGTGATTATTTTCGCCGATTGAAATCCGATCCCCATCTGGAGTTCATAATTTCTGCGCCGGCGTTTGGCCGGATAAGTGGGAAATGGGATATTTTCGTTGCGCGACGTGTCAATCGTGCGGATGGATCATTTTATGGTGTGGTCTTTGGCGTCATGCCATTAGACTATTTTTCTACGCTTTTTTCTTTATTGAATGTTAGTGAACATACGCTGATTACCTTACGCGATGGTGATTTAGGTGTGCTCTTGCGTTCCCCGAACATTATGGGAAAAATAGGGGAGAAAGGCAATCGAACTGTCTCGGCAGAGATGCAAAAAAATATCAAAATGCATCCAGACGCTGGATCGTATGAAACAGTCGTCCCGGCGGATGGTATTAGACGCAGTTATGCGTATCGAAAGGCAGGTTCCTATCCGATCTACCTGTTCGTTGGTCAGGCAGCTATCGACTATCTTATCCCTTGGTGGAAAGAAGTTGTTTACAGCATCCTATTGCTGGGATTATTTACCGCTATTTCATTGTATTTAGCATTGATATTGTATCGTCGTCATCAGGGAGAAATTCTTGCGATTGGGCGTTTGCAAGATAGTAATGCACAGTTGACTCAGTCGGAAACCAAATTTCGCACGCTGTTTGATTCGACTGGAGATGCCGTATTACTCATTACCCCAAGTGGTTTTGTGGATTGCAATCATGCAACGCTTTTGCTTTTTGCTTGTCATTGCAAAGATGAGTTTCACAGTGACAATCTTATTGCATTCCTTTCCCCTCCCAAGCAACCCTGCGGAACGGACTCTACCGTGTTGGCAAATCGCTGGTTAGTGGCGGCGCTAGAATTAGGGACGGTACGATTTGAATGGATGTTTAAGCGGTGCGACACTGCGGTGAGTTTTCCAGCTGATGTGCTGCTTTGTGCCATGGTGCTTGATGGAAAACAGATTGTGCAATGCGTGGTGCGAGATATCGCAAAGCGTAAACAAGTAGAGGAAACACTTCGGATTGCGGCGACCGCATTTGAGTCGCACGAGGGTATGTTTATTACTGATGCTAATCGCGTGATAGTACGTGTCAATCGCGCATTTTCAACGATTACCGGTTTTACTAGTGACGATGCTGTTGGGCAGACGCCGAAAATATTGGCTTCGGGGCGACATAACGCCCGCTATTTTTTCGCGATGAATGACGCCATTAGGCGCAACTACGAATGGCAGGGAGAAGTGTGGAATCGTCGCAAAAGTGGTGAAATATTCCCTTGTTGGATGACAATTACTGCCGTGATAGATGATGTAGGCAGAGTTAGTAATTTTGTTGCAACGGTAACGGATATTACTGCTAGAAAAAAAGCTGAAGATGAAATCAACAGTTTGGCATTTTTTGATCCACTAACTCGTTTGCCAAATCGACGCTTACTGTTTGACCGGCTTAAGCAATGTCAGCTTAGCAGCACACTCGATGGATATTATTCTGCGCTGCTGCTGATTGATTTGGATAATTTCAAAACACTGAATGATACGTATGGACACGATGTTGGCGATAAATTGCTGCAGCAAGTCGCCAAAAATCTCATGCTGTGTGTGCGTGAAGGGGATACTGTTGCGCGTTTGGGCGGCGATGAGTTCATCGTGCTATTAGAAAATCTAAGCCTAACCATGCAGGAAGCCTCTGCTATGACCGAAACCATCGGTAAATTGGTACTTCAATCTTTGCAAGCTACCTACCAGATCGGCAATATCGAGCATCGAAGCACTGCCAGTATCGGTGCCACGCTGTTTGTAGGAGAGACTACCTCGCTGGATGATCTGATGAAACAGGCTGATCTATCGATGTATAAGGCGAAGGAAACTGGGCGAAATGCATTGCGATTTTTCAACCCAATGATGCAAACTCTGATTCACGAACGTGCCGCGCTGGAAGCCGGATTGCGTAATGCAGTAGAAAAAAATGAATTCTTTTTGCATTTTCAACCTCAGGTTATGGAACAGGATCGTGTCATTGGTGTCGAGGCATTGGTGCGTTGGGAGCATCCTGAGCGTGGTGTCGTCTCTCCGCTGGAGTTCATTCCACTTGCAGAAGAAACTGGGCTCATTCTTCCTATTGGTAGTTGGGTGTTGGAAACGGCATGTCGGCGATTGCGGTTATGGGAAAGCCAGCCCAATTTTGCATCGATTACTATGTCCGTGAATGTGAGTGCCAAGCAAATTCGTGAGCCGGATTTTGTTGATAAAGTGATGGCAACGCTGAAGATAACTGGCGCAAATCCGACCAAACTGAAGTTGGAGTTGACTGAAACTATACTAGTAGACAATGTTGATGACATTATTCAGAAAATGACAGCATTGAAGTTAGTTGGAGTTGGTTTTTCACTCGATGATTTTGGTACTGGATTTTCTTCATTGTCATATTTAAAGCGATTGCCTTTGGATCAATTAAAAATTGACAGATCATTTGTACGCGACATTTTGGTCGACCCTAACGATGCAGCGATTGCCAGAACGATTATTGCTCTGGCTGACACGCTTGGATTGAATGTAATTGCGGAAGGAGTGGAGACTGAACAGCAGAAGAAATTTCTGTCACAACAAGGTTGTCATGTATTTCAAGGCTACTTATTTAGTCGGCCTTTGCCCTTGCTTGAATTGGAGAAATTTGTTCTAACTAGCATGGAAAAAGAACGGGGACGGAAGTTGGACCGGATTAATGCGGAGAATGAAGTTGAACTATTGATTCCATTAGTGTAATTTTAATCACCCATTCATCCGTCATTCCATACCTTATTCACACGGTCTAGGTCAAAAAATGACATAGGCCTTTTAATGCGTGTAGTACAGCTTGTTCGCGCACAGCACGACGGTCACCCGTAAAAATTAAACGCTCAGTCTGAGTTTTTCCATTCATGCTCCAGGCAAAACAAACAGTACCAACCGGCTTGCCAGGAACCGCGCCCAGTGGGCCAGCAATGCCGGTAGTAGCTACCGCAACATGGGCCTCGCAATTGGCTAATGCTCCCTCGGCCATAACTGCTGCAATTTCTTCGCTCACCGAGCCATGTTGGGCAATTAAGGCTGGTGAAACGTCCAATAATTCGGATTTTGAGGCATTGGAGTAGGTAATGAAACCACACTCAAACCACACAGAGGATCCGGAAATATCCGTAATGGCCTGTGCCACACCACCGCCCGTACAGGATTCAGCTGTCGTGAGCAACAGATTTCGTTTATTTAATAGTACACCCACCTCGGTGGCTAATTGGCTAAGTTCATCCATGGTATATCTCCTCGTGAAAAATAAACAGCTAGTGTCGCTAAGGTTTTACTTTACCACTAACAGAACGATAAAAGCCGAAGCAGTTACCCGCTTCGGCTTTTATTTTTTTAGTACCACTATGCTGTTATGCTATGCAGTGAGGATTTGCAAAAACTAGCGAACTGAAACCGCATCAACTACACACAGTGCTGTCATATTGACGATCCGGCGAACCGTTGCCGATGGTGTCAAAATGTGAACTGCTTTAGCACAACCCAATAAAATTGGACCGATTGCAATACCGTTTCCTGCCGTTGTTTTTAGCAGGTTATAGGCAATGTTAGCGGCATCAATATTAGGCATGACTAATAAATTAGCATTGGTTTTTAATGTAGAATTCGGCATATTTTTCTTGCGGAAGTCGCCATCTAAGGCCGTATCGCCATGCATCTCTCCATCCACTTCCAGATCGGGTGCTTGACGCTTAATAATGGCTAAGGCAGCACGCATTTTTTGTGCGGACTCACTATTACTAGAGCCAAAATTCGAATGCGAAAGTAACGCAACATGAGGAACCTGCCCAAAACGGCGCATTTCTTCGGCCGCTAATAGGGTGATCTCGGCAATTTGTTCCGCAGTTGGATTTTCATTCACATGGGTATCGACCAGAACGAGTTGACGATCAGGCAATACTAGCGCATTCATGGCCGCATACACATTGACACCAGGGCGTTTTCCGAGAACCTGATTGACATAACGCAAATGGAGATCCGATGTGCCGAAGGTGCCACAAATCATCCCGTCGGCATCGCCTTTATGGATCATCATCGAACCAATCAGGGAATGGCGGCGGCGCATTTCCAGTTTTGCGTATTGTTGGGTGACGCCACTGCGAGAAGCCATGTCGTAGTAAGTTTCCCAATAGCTGCGATAGCGCGGATCAAATTCTGGATTAATCACTTCAAAATCGACGCCAGCAGTGATGCGTAGGCCGAATTTTTTAATGCGTTGATCCAGAATGCTTGGCCGACCCACCAGAATAGGTTTTGCCAAATTCTCATCTACAATCACTTGAACTGCACGCAACACACGTTCTTCTTCGCCTTCAGCAAAAACGATACGCTTTTTCTCTGCCGGGGTACTCTTGGCAAGCTGAAACAACGGTTTCATGAAGGTGCCGCTATGGTAGACAAATTGTTGTAATTTCTCTGCATAGGCATCAAGATCGGTGATCGGACGGGTAGCTACACCAGATTCCTGCGCGGCTTTGGCTACTGCCGGCGCAATTTTCATCATCAAACGTGGGTCGAATGGTTTTGGAATCAGGTATTCCGGACCAAATGACAAGTTGGTAAATCCGTACACCGTTGCAACGACATCAGATTGTTCTGCTTGTGCCAATTCGGCAATTGCGTGGACAACAGCGATTTCCATTTTGCGTGTAATGGTGGTTGCACCACAATCTAATGCGCCACGGAAGATGTAAGGGAAACACAGAACATTATTGACTTGATTTGGGTAATCCGAACGGCCCGTCGCAATGATGGCATCGCTACGCACGGCTCTGACTTCTTCTGGTAAAATTTCTGGTGTTGGATTGGCCAGTGCTAGAACGATTGGATGATCTGCCATTTGTTTGACCATCTCTGGTTTCAATACGCCTGCAGCAGATAAGCCAAGGAACACATCGGCACCGGGAATAATTTCAGCCAAGGTGCGCGCTGTTGTCTCTTGTGCAAAACGTGCTTTGTCAGGATCCATCAACTCAACCCGACCTTTGTACACCATACCAGCTAAATCAGTGACGTAAATATTCTCGATCGGAAAACCCAGATCGACGATCAAATCCAGACACGCCAGTGCTGCAGCGCCAGCGCCAGACACAACGAGTTTGCAATGGTTAATGTCTTTGTTGACGACTTTCAAGCCATTTAAAATCGCTGCGCCAACAATAATGGCCGTACCATGCTGATCATCATGGAATACTGGGATTTTCATGCGATCGCGCAGTTTGCGTTCAATGTAAAAACATTCCGGTGCTTTGATATCTTCTAAATTGATACCGCCAAATGTTGGCTCAAGCGACGCAATGATGTCACACAACTTGTCCGGATCGGATTCGTTGATTTCGATATCAAATACATCGATGCCGGCAAACTTCTTGAATAATACCCCTTTACCTTCCATGACCGGCTTAGAAGCCAGAGGCCCAATGTTACCAAGTCCCAGTACCGCTGTACCGTTGGTGATGACACCAACCAGATTGCCACGGGCTGTGTATTTAAAGGCATTTGCCGGGTCGGCGACGATTTCTTCGCACGGTGCCGCTACGCCCGGAGAATAGGCTAAGGCTAAATCGTGTTGGTTGGTCAACTGCTTGGTTGGCGTGACACTGATTTTTCCGGGTGTTGGGAACTCATGATATTCGAGTGCAGCTGTCCGTAATTGTTGTCGTAATTGTTCTTTTTGATCAGAATTCGAATCCATGCGCGGCGACCTTCCTTTGTTTTAAAGCTGATTGTAAAAACTAGATTTATGTAAGCTACGTCACTAACCCTTTTTTTTGAAGGGTAGTCATTTTACCAGATTCAGTATCTTATTCCGTAATTCTCAATGGAGGGTTTTTTTGAATTTTATAGGTGAAAATGGTGCAAGCGCACTAGTGAGTCTGTCTTTTGTCACTGAGTTGACTATAAATAATCATTGTATAAATACTTTAAATGCAACTAAGTTGTCATTCAGTTGTAATTCAGCGGCAATTAAATTGTAAGTATTCCGTAAGTATAAATTAAATTTTGTTGGCAAGTGCAGTACCGGTTAATTAAATTGTCAGTAAAAATAAAAACAACATAATGATGTTCATCATGAATGTTTTTTGGTGCTTTTAGTAAAGTGGTATCTTTACCGTAAAGAGTGTTCCTGATCCATGTGTCGTCGTGTCAAGACTAATGTCGGCGCCATGATCCATTGCGATATCGCGCACAATCGCCAATCCGAGACCGCTACCTGTCACGTTGTTATTCAAACGATAGAATCGGCTGAAAATAAGTTCGCGTTCAGAGTTGGCAATCCCTGGGCCAGAATCTTCAATCGTGAGGACGCCGAAATCAGCCTGTTGTTGACAGCTTACGGTCACTTTTCCGTATGGCGGGGAGTAGCGGATCGCATTGTCTATTAAATTATCAATCATATCGCGCAGCAGAAAACAATCGCCTTTGATGCGGGTCGTGGATAAATTAAATCCCAGATCGATGTTTTTTTTATCCGCTTCTTCGACAAAATGTTGAATCGATTCTTCGACTAACTTATCCAAGCTTAGCGGTTCCAATCGTGTTTTAATGAAGTGACTAGGCTCGGCGCGTGCTAGGGCTAAAAGCTGATTGGTCTGGCGTATCATACGATTTGTAGATGACAACATTAATCCGGTGGAAGTTGCTGTGTCTGGTTCGTCATGGTAACGCTGTGACAACCACTCAATCTGTAATTTTAATCCTGCCAGTGGCGTGCGCAACTGATGGGCCACATTAGCCAAAAAGTTTTGTTGGTTGGTCGCGCCAACCTCAGCCTTGAGTAGTAAATTATTCATGGCATGGATGACGGGCTTCAGTTCAATTGCAATATGGTTGGCATGAATAGGGGACAGATCATCGTCTTTGCGCTCACGTAAATCGCGTTGCATTTGTTTTAAAGGAAACAGTCCACGGGAAATCGCCAACCAGACGATGGTCGTGGAAATGACGGTAATCAAGGTTTCCAGTACGAGCAGGCTGAGTATAATAGAAGATTGAATCCGATTACGTTTGCGCAATGTTTCGGCCACACTGATGATGACTGGTTGATTGGCGATAGCGGTCTTCATGATAATGATGCGTATTCTTTCGCCGCGCATGCGACCATCATGCGTTACAGGCTCATTGGCATTGGCCGGTATGGGTAACGCCGGAAAATCATGATCGCCGGAGATAATTTGTCCTTGTGCATTTCGCACGTTAAAAAATACCAAATTCACGTGATCCACACGTAAAATTTGTTCTTCTTGGCGTGGTAAATTGATCTGGATTTTGCCATCGTTGACGGATAAGCGCGGAATGATCGCCCACGCGGTATCGGCCAAACTTTGGTCAAATGCAGTTTGTGCTGGAGTCCAGGCTAGCCAATAGGTCAGAGCCGCCCCCAGTAAATTGATTGCTAGTAATGGCATAATCAGCCATTTCAGTAAATTGAGGCGAATGCTGATCATCGCGATTTGATTTCGAGCATATAGCCAAATCCACGTATGGTACGAATCACGATGTTTGCGTCACTAATTTTGAGTCGGACGCGAGAGACATACACTTCCACCGCGTTTAACGTTAATTCTTCTCCCCACGGTATGATGCTGTCTATAATTTGCTGTTTGGAGACGACGCGTGACGCTTGTTGCATTAGGTATTCTAAAACAGCCCATTCTCGTACCGAGAGTTCGATATTTTCTCCATTTATTTTAGCGCGTTTAGAGAACGCATCGAGCGATAAGCCTCCGATGTGGAGTTCAACTGGGGGTGGGATGCTACGTCGAATCAATGCTTTTATGCGCGCAATTAGCTCGGCAGTGGCAAACGGTTTCACAAGATAGTCATCCGCACCTAATTCCAAGCCGTGAATACGGTCTTGTAAGGCATCACGTGCAGTCAGCAAAAGTATTGGGATTTGATTGCCGCGACCACGTAATCGTCTGACTACTTCAAATCCATCGATTCCCGGTAAGCCAATATCCAATACCATCACATTGATGCAGCACTGCTGCAAAGCGGATTCAACGTCAGTGCCGTTGCCTAGAATATCGACTGCCATACCCTGTGATTGCAGGGCGCGGGCAATACCATCAGCCAAAATAGCGTCGTCTTCGACTAAAAGAACATGCATGAAGAAAGGGGGGTGCGTAGGTGGAACCTGCATTCTAACGCTTTATTTGGGTAGTTTAAGCAGTTTAATTGCACATGAAATGATAAAATTCATAACGCATGGTCAGTGCTGGTGATGGTGTGGAGAATAAAAAAAGCCAGTTGCTGATGAATGTGGATAATTTTATTGTAAATCAACGTAAAAAGCCGATTCACTGGGAATGATTTCGTCGATAATCTGTAAAAAACCGCTTTACTTGATGAAAAGCGAGCCTTAGATAACAAAAAATGAATAACCTTTAGTTGGAGCTGTAGTGTTTCCACGTTTTAGCATTGTGCGCCAGCAAACTCTTCATGATGAAGTGACGATGACCGCGTATACCTCTCCTACTACAAGCACGCTGCAGGCAATAGCCCCGTCGATAACGACATCGATTTTATTAAAAATGAGTTTGGCCAATTTGACGTTAGATATGAAGATAAGCAGTATCGCCAAAAAAGAAGACACTTCAGGATTGTTCAATGACGAACTCTATCCACATCAACGTCTCCGTAACACCCTTGCTATTATCGTGATGTTGTTGATTCATGTAGGGGTAATTTACACTTTTTTGCACCAAAAAAATCCGCCGGTTGTGCAGCAGGGTCAAACAGAAGGGCAATTAGTCTTTCTTGATACTAAGCCGGCACAGGTAGTACAAGCTGAAGAGTCAAAACCAAAATCAACGCCAACACCAGTGAAACTTCAGCCGCAAAAAACATCGCGCCGATCCGCTCCTGCGCGTCCATCTGCGATCACGCAAGCAGTAACTCGTAGCGCGACAGTTCCTGTCAGTATTCCGTCTGATTCGCCCGTCGCAGCGCCAGTCGATGACACGTCAAGTCGTATAGCTGCTGCACGTGAACGACGACATGCTTTGGAAGCATCTGCGGCAGAAGAGAATCATGCGGCGGCCCAAGCGAGCCATGAACCATCCGAGAATGAGCTTGCGATGGCGAACATTAACCGTAATCTACAAGCGGCACTTCATCCACGTAAAGGTACCAACGGGATATTCCGAATTACCAGTAAAGGTGCCCGTATGGGGCAGTTCACCTTCCGTGGTTGGACCAATGATCCTAGTCAAAGCACACATGAGACGTTTGATGTCGACGCTGGTCTGGGAGGCGATGTTGATCGGGCGATTATTCGAAAAATGATTCAGCTGATTCGCAAGCATTACTCTGGTAATTTTAATTGGGAATCAAGTCGACTGGGTAAAGTCGTCGAACTATCGGCTCGCCCAGAAGATAATGTTGGATTGGAAGAATTTATGATGCATGAATTCTTTGGGAATTGATAAATTAATCCGCCACCCAATCCCCCGATTTTCCGCCGTGCTTTTCCAACACCTTGATATCGCCCATCACCATACCGCGATCCACTGCTTTGCACATGTCGTAGATGGTGAGTAGTCCGATTTGCACCGCAGTGAGTGCCTCCATTTCTACTCCGGTCTGGCCCGTGGTTTCTACCTGAGCAATGCAGGTGACTGCTGATGCAAGTAGTTCAAACTCCACGGTGACACGGGTAATGGCGAGCGGGTGGCATAATGGGATCAACTCACTGGTGCGTTTGCTTGCCATGATGGCTGCAATTTTAGCAATCCCGAGCACGTCTCCTTTTTTGGCATTGCCACTGACAATTAAGGCATAGGTGGCCGGTTGCATGGTGATGATGCCACTGGCCCGAGCGACTCGGTGTGTGTGTTCTTTATGTCCGACATCAACCATGTGTGCTTGACCACTGGCATCAAAATGAGTGAGCTGGTTGTGAGAATGTGCTTCCATGATGCTTGGCGTTGAACTTGCTGATGATGTTGGCATAAGCTTAGAATAGAAAATTAGAGAAAGAAATGGGATGATGCAGGGAATAAGGTAAGCATGAAGGGTATCATAGCAAGATGAAAAAAACTGCATTGAACAGCTTATTGAGTAGCAAAATTCGGCTCGGATTGTTGACCGTTGTATTGACGCTATCCGCAGCGTATGTTCATGCGCCTGTGTTAGCGCAAAATCTGCCAATCTTGGGTGATACCGGACGTGAAGACCTCTCGCCATTGATGGAGCGCAAGCTAGGGGAAGAAATTATGTGGGATTTCAAGCAAGACCCTGATTATATCGATGATGGGCCAGTGCTGGAATACCTTAATAATTTTGGCGGTAAATTATTGGAGGTGCATCAAGAAGCGCGTGGAGAAACGGGATTTGATTTTTTCTTTTTTGCAGTGCGGGATCCGGTGTTGAATGCGTTTGCATTGCCAGGTGGTTTTATCGGAGTACATTCGGCATTGATTCTTGCTGCACAAAATGAATCGGAATTGGCTGCAGTGCTGTCGCATGAAATCGGTCATGTGGCACAACGTCATATCGCCAGAATGATAGGTAGTCAGCGTCAGGACGCGCTGATACCGATTGCTAGTATGATATTGGCTGCTTTGACGATGCGCTCCAATCCAGATGTCGCGATGGCACTGGCAGTGGGTGGTGAAGGCGTGGCGATTCAGCGACAACTTAATTTTAGTCAAAATGCGGAACGTGAAGCGGATCGGGTCGGACTGCAAATTATGCGCGATGGCGGGTTTGATCCTTCTGGTATGGTGGCGTTTTTTGGGCGCATGCAGGTGGCTTCACGTACCACGTCGGATTCTGTTCCCCCATTTTTACGCACACATCCATTAACGACCGAACGGATTGCCGATATCAGCTCGCGGATTCAATCCGAACCCTTTACATCTCACCATGACGATCCTGATTTTCAACTATTACGTGCGCGTGTTCGGGTGTTGCAAGATGACTCTGTGCAAGGACTGACCAACACCAAAAATCTGTTTTTGGACGAATTAGCAACATCGTCGAAGCTTCATCATGTCAATTCAGCAGCCTATTATGGCTTGGCTTTTGTTGCATATAAGCAAAATAATTATAATGAAGCGAGTAGTCTGCTACAAAAAGCACGTGCTGTCAGCGAATCCACTAGTCAATTTTATACCAGTTTAGAGTTGGATATTCTGCAAAAAAGCGGACGATTGGCCGAAGCTTGGAAAGCCGCTGAATTGGCACGTCAAGCTTTCCCTGTTTCACGCGGAATTGGCCGTCAATATGCCGATATATTAATTGCCAATAAGCACATTACTGAGGCAATTGCGTATTTGCGGGACCAGACCCTATTGTATCGAAAAGAGCCAGAGTTGCAGCAGCAATTAGCAAAAGCGTATGCAGCAGAGGGTAAGGAATCACTTCAGCATTTGGCGTTAGCTGAGGCCTATGCTATGGCAGGGGCCATTTCTCCCGCCTTGGATCAACTTGTTTTTGCGCGTCGCGCACAAGATGCCACTTATTATGATTTGGCAGTAATCGACGCACGCGAACGTGATTTGAAAATTCTCTGGAAAGATCAGCTCGACGCCAAGAAAAAATAAGGGGGGCGGTGCTCAGAGCTTGACAGTCCCAGTAGGGATGGGGTTAGCAATAAACGGGATAATACGGGCAAGTTCCGTTAGGCTGGAGAGGTGTACGGGAATAGGGTGTTGTGCAAATAAAAATACCAAACCCGGTTGTGGGGTGTCAAGCCAGTCAAGTAATTGCTGATCAGAGGGAATCTGCTCTTGCCAGCGCAGTTGCTTGATGGCATCGGGTATGTCACGGTCGTCTAGTTGCGCTAGGATGTGGCCACATTGCATAAAAAATTGCCCCTCTACGGTAAACCAGATGTGGTCTGGAAGCGGCATGGGTATTCCTGTGTGCAATTGCCAGTGATGCTGGGGTTCCTCGGTATGGATGACCGAGCGTACTGTGTAAGGGGCACTTTCTAGTCGGACAAAAACCTGTTGTGGTCCGTTTTGAAAATAGTACTGTCCTGTTTTATCCGCCAGATAGTTTCGATTAATAAAGTCACGGAGATGGTGATTATTTATTTTGTCGCCCAATAATCCCAATTCTTGACAGCGTTGATCACGCATGCGCCATTCACCGCGTGCGTCTAGCCCCAACCAACCGTAGCAAGCTGGTACTTGAGGCCATTTGGCCATAGCAAGGCGAACGTGTTCATCCATGATGTTGGCGCAGTGGTGTAGCTTGCGTTGGTAGTTGTTGATCAAAAAAATGTAAAATCCGTGCTGGAAGCCAATCATTACTGGCTGGCCAGTTACCACTGGCAAAGCCGACGTGGCCACCATGGTCTGGATAGTCGAGTGTGACACAGGCCGCAGCGTGATTTGGAAGGTGTTGGGATGGTAAAAATGGGTCGTTTTTAGCGTTTAAAATCAAGGTCGGCAATGTGATATCGTTTAATACATGTTTGGCGCTGGCGCGATCCCAATAATCGGTGGTGTTGCGGTAGCCATGCAACGGTGCAGTTACAATATTGTCGAATTCATAGAGATTATTCGCCGCTAACATGTGTTCACGATGGAATAACCCTGGGAATTGGCTTAATTTTTTTAGGCATTTTGGTTTTAATGTGCGTAAAAACACCTTGGTGTAGAGGCGATTCAGGCCGCGTCCTAAGGCGGCACCACCCTGACTTAAATCCAGCGGTGCAGAAATAGCGCAGGCTGCCCGGATGAAGTTCGCTTGTGTTTGTTGCTCCCCCAGCCAGCGTAGTAAGGCATTGCCGCCGAGTGAAACGCCACATACAAAAAGGAGCTTATCGGTCAAATTATCGGTCAAATTTTGATATAGTCGACGTAATATCCAGTTAATTTCAGCTGAATCGCCGGAATGGTAAAATCGTGGTGCTTGATTTAATTGGCCCGAACAACCGCGAAAGTGAACGACCACACCAGACCAGCCACGTTGCTGGACCGCTGACATCAGGGCGCGGGCATAATGGCTGTCCGAGGAGCCTTCTAGCCCATGGAATAGCACCAGCAGTGGTGCGTTTGCAGCACCATCGACAAAATCCAGATCAATAAAGTCCTGATCCGGGCAAATCCAGCGTTCACGCCGATACAGGACTGCTGGCTTGCTCAACATGGTTGCCGGAATAATAGTCTGCAAATGGCCGCTCTTGAGCCACGCGGGAGCAATATAGGGAACGGTATCGTTGCGTGGCATTGTCGTTACTACCTTTGATTGTCCATGATGTTTGTGAAATTAGTTTAATGGTCAATGCAGCATACTGGCACGAAATAACTCATTGGGTCCCCGACCTGGCGCTACGGAGGCATGGTGTAACACAATACGCCAGCCCAACGCTGTTTTAATATACACATTCGTGCATAATATATGAATATCCTGTGTCATTTCCGGAGTGCGTTGAACATCTTCAATGATATTGTGAATCGCAGTTATCATATTGCGGCTGGCGTGTAGCTGAATTGGTTGAATGTGGACGGATCCACGTTCAAAAATAGCCTCATACGAGGCACGAATCGTCGCATGTCCAACGAGTCGTTGTGAGCCCGGATGAATGCAGATTATTTCCTCATCTTCTGCCCATAATGCCATAAGGGCTTCGATATCAGCCCGACTCAACGCATCATAAAATGCAACCTCAGTTTCGTCAGATGACATAGGCAACGCTGTGCTCATAGTTTTCCTGTGTGGCTTGTCCCGGCATAAACGCTGCTACGGATGCGTAACGACGTGCTTGCCGATGAAAAGCCGTGATGTAAAGCAGTAATGTAATGCGGCGTTGATTTAATGCGATTTCAGCACAACACCTGCTTTTAATTGGTATTTGGTACCGCAATACGAACAAGTGGCATGGCCATTGTGGGATAAATCTAAAAAAACGTTAGGATGGGAAGACCACAAAGGCATTGCAGGATTAGGGCAATGTACAGGCAAGTCGTGTAAATCTACTTCAACGATGGCGTTATTTTTCATGGGATTTTTCCTGATGAGAATGAAACAGTCAAAAAACAGCGAGCTAAACTTCTTAGTTGCAAATGAAAAGCACAGTCACAGTACCGGCTAACCAAACCGTACCGGCTAATATAGGGTGCATTTGCAATAAAAACGACTAACACCGGTATTTTAACGGATTCCCTCTGCAAAGATGGTTATTCCTCGGTAGAATAGTCACTTTATTGGCTTGTTATCATCTTTGTATGTACTTACTCTGCCGAAGGTGGGGTGCCATTATCAACGCAGCGTTGACGAATTAATCAATTTTGATGCTTCGGCAGGTCAAACAGTACGGTAAAATAGCACTTTTCTCTCTCTTACTTAAGCCGACATGCAATTTATTCGATTTAGCGACCTGGTCGCTCAAGGTAGTCTGGGTGGTAAACGTGTTTTTATCCGTGCTGATTTAAACGTTCCGCTGGATGCTGCAGGCAATATTACGGAAGATACGCGCATTCGCGCTTCCGTTCCGGCGATACAACAAGCATTGCAAGCAGGTGCTGCAGTAATGGTGACCTCGCATTTAGGTCGCCCGACCGAGGGAAAGCTAGAAGCAATTGATAGTCTGGCGCCAGTGGCAGCACGCTTGTCTGCACTATTAGGACAAGCAGTCGAGTTAAAACAACACTGGTTGGATGGTGTCGATGTTGCACCAGGTCAAGTGGTGATGCTTGAAAACTGCCGGGTTAATCCGGGTGAAAAGAAAAATGATCCTGAGTTGGCGCGTAAAATGGCGAGCTTATGTGATATTTTTGTTAATGATGCCTTTGGTACGGCTCATCGTGCAGAAGCTACTACCCACGGTATTGCACAGTTTGCACCCATTGCTTGCGCTGGCCCATTATTGACGGCAGAATTAGATGCATTGGGACGTGCTCTGGGGCAGCCCGCGCGTCCACTGTTGGCGATTGTCGCTGGATCTAAAGTATCGAGTAAATTGACCATATTAAAAGCACTGGCAGACAAAGTCGATAATTTGATCGTCGGCGGCGGTATCGCGAATACCTTTATGCTGGCAGCTGGTTTGTCGATTGGTAAATCGCTGGTAGAGGCTGATTTGGTTGAAGAAGCCCGCGCCATTATGGATATGATGAGCAAACGTGGCGCGACGGTGCCTATTCCTGTTGATGTGGTGTGTGCCAAGGCATTTGCTCCTGATGCAGAAGCGACCGTAAAAGCAGTGGCGGATGTTGAAGCAGATGACATGATTCTGGATATTGGTCCACAGACAGCGGCATTAATGGCGCAACAAATCAGCGCTGCCGGTACGATTGTTTGGAATGGCCCTGTCGGCGTGTTTGAATTTGATCAGTTCGGTCATGGTACTAAAACACTGGCATTGGCGATCGCTGAAGGAAAAGGTTTCTCGATTGCCGGTGGCGGAGATACGCTGGCAGCCATTGCTAAATATAATATAGCCGATAAAATTGGCTACATTTCAACTGGTGGTGGCGCTTTTCTGGAGTTTTTGGAAGGAAAAACCTTGCCGGCAGTAGAAATTTTGATGAAACGTGCAAACTAACACCTGTTTTATAAATAGTACGCTAGACAGGAATGCTGTAGTGCCTTCCTGTTTAGGCATGTGGTTGTTGTGTAAGAGAAATATCGTCGGCGTAAGTGAGTAGTGTAGTGTGATAAAAGTAGCGTGATAATTAAATAACCAATCAAAAAATAATTTAATAATAATAATTAGGAGATCGCAATGCCACGTGGAACAAAAATTGTAGCGACAGTAGGTCCAGCATCGAATACGCTGGAAATCTTGACTGCAATGTTGAAAGCAGGGGTTGATGTTGTACGCTTGAATTTTTCGCATGGCAAAGCGCAGGATCATATTGATCGCGCCTCCATGGTACGCGAAGCAGCTAAACTCTGTGGCCGTGAAGTGGCGATTATGGCTGATTTGCAAGGCCCTAAAATTCGCATTGGTAAATTCGAAAACAGTAAAATTGAATTGCAAAATGGTGACTTGTTCATCTTGGATTCTGATTGCCAGTTAGGTTCGCAAGAACGGGTGGGTCTGGATTATAAAGCCTTACCACGTGATGTAAAACCGCAGGATGTGTTGTTATTGAATGACGGTTTGATTGTATTGATTGTTGAGCGCATTATTGGTAATGAAATTCATACCAAGGTCAAAATTGGTGGTGAACTTTCCAATAATAAGGGCATTAATCGTCAAGGTGGTGGTTTGACCGCACCAGCATTGACTGCCAAAGACATGGAAGATATTAAAACTGCCATGAGTTTTCAGGCGGATTATCTGGCAGTTTCCTTCCCAAAAAATGCAACTGACATGGAAATGGCACGTCAATTGGCGAATATTGCGGGTGAAGCCTACGACCATAAACCGATGATGATTGCTAAAATCGAGCGGGCAGAAGCGATTCCTTTGTTGCAGGAAATATTGGATGCCTCTGATGGGATTATGGTTGCACGTGGTGATTTGGCCGTTGAAGTGGGCAATGCTGCTGTACCTGCTTTGCAAAAACGTATGATCAGTATGGCGCGCGCCTCGAATAAATTGGCGATTACCGCAACCCAGATGATGGAATCCATGATTTACAATGCGGTACCGACGCGCGCAGAAGTATCTGACGTGGCGAATGCGGTGCTGGATGGTACTGACGCGGTGATGACATCAGCAGAAACGGCATCTGGTAAGTATCCGATAGAAACGGTTGAAATGATGGCCGCCGTGTGTCTGGAAGCTGAAAAATCCCAGATATGCAAATTAGATACGGATTTTTTAAACGTGCGCTTTACCCGAATCGATCAATCCATTGCCTATGGCGCTTTGTTTACCGCTTACCATTTGCGGGTCAAGGCGATTGTGGCATTGACCGAATCAGGTTCGACGACCTTGTGGATGAGCCGTCATAACATCGATATTCCTTTAGTGGCATTGACGCCAAGTCGTACAACTCAGCGTAAAATTGCCCTCTATCGCAACGTGCGTACCTATGAATTGCCAACATCGTCAGACCGTGAAGTCGTTCTCAAAAAAGCACAACAAATTTTATTAGATAATGGTGTAGTGCAGCACGGCGACACCATTGTCGTGACTTGGGGTGAGCCTATGGGGCAGGTTGGTGGTACTAACGCGCTAAAAATTGTGCGTGTAGGTGCTGAGTACAGCTAATTTACACTGATAAGATCGCCGACGCATTGCGCGCAATGCGTGTCACAGATTTCGATTTTTTTATTTTTGGAGGACTTCCCATGGCACTAGTTTCAATGCGCCAATTGCTCGACCATGCAGCTGAATTTGGATATGCTTTACCTGCATTTAACGTAAATAATCTGGAACAAGTCAGCGCCATCATGCAGGCTGCTGACGAAGTAAACTCTCCTGTCATTATGCAGGCTTCGGCAGGTGCGCGTAAATATGCGGGTGAAGCATTTTTGCGTCATTTGATTTCAGCTGCAGTCGAAGCGTATCCACATATTCCCGTGGTAATGCATCAAGATCACGGTCAATCACCTGCTATATGCATGGCGGCGATTCGTTCCGGTTTTACCTCTGTCATGATGGATGGTTCCTTGATGGCAGATGGTAAAAGTGTTGCAAGTTATGAATACAATATGGAAGTATCACGTCGTGTGGTGGAATTTTCACACGCGATTGGTGTTACCGTAGAAGCGGAATTGGGTGTGTTAGGTTCACTCGAAACCATGATGGGCGACAAAGAAGATGGTCATGGCGCTGATGGAAAAATGACGCGTGAACAGTTGTTAACCGATGTGAATCAAGCTGCCGATTTTGTGCAGCAAACACAATGCGACGCGTTAGCAATCGCTATTGGGACATCCCACGGTGCATATAAATTTTCACGTAAGCCGACAGGCGATATTTTAGCGATTGATCGCATCAAAGAAATTCATGCGCGCATTCCAAATACTCATTTGGTGATGCACGGTTCATCTTCAGTACCACAAGAGTTATTGGCTGAAATCCGTGAATTTGGCGGTGATATGAAAGAAACGTACGGTGTGCCGGTGGAAGAAATTCAGGAAGGTATTAAGCACGGCGTGCGTAAAATTAATATCGATACCGATATTCGTTTAGCCATGACTGGTGCGATCCGTCGTTATTTAGTGGAAAATCCAACTAAATTCGATCCGCGTGACTATTTAAAACCAGCAAAAGAAGCGGCCATGTTGGTATGTAAAGCACGCTTTTTGTCGTTTGGATGCGAAGGTCAGGCGAGCAAAATTACGCCAATTTCATTAGAAAAAATGGCTGAGAAGTACCGTCAGGGTAGTTTATCGCAAATCGTAACGTGATTGTGCCTAACAACCCCGTTTGCATTATTAGTTTATACTAGGCATTCGTGGTTAATTTAGTCAACTCACTGGTTCAGTCCACCCTTATCGGCTGGATCAGTGACTTTATACAAGTAGGAAAATAAACATGGCAACAGTAGGAATCGTAATGGGCTCGACATCCGATTGGGATGTAATGAAAGAAGCCGCACAAATTTGTAAAGACTTCGGTATTAGCTATGATGCGCGTGCATTATCAGCACATCGCACTCCCGTTGAACTGGAAGCGTGGATGGAACAGATGGAAAAAGATGGTTGCCAGGCTTTTATTGCTGGTGCTGGTGGTGCCGCACATTTGGCCGGCGTGGTTGCTGCTAAAACGATATTGCCGACGTTTGGTGTGCCGATCCCATCTAAATACCTGAAAGGGATGGATTCTTTATTATCTATGGTGCAAATGCCAAAAGGCATACCTGTTTCGACCTTAGCCATAGGTGAAGCCGGTGCTGCGAATGCAGGTTTGTCTGTAGTCGCGATTTTGGCGCTGCACGACGCGGACATGAGAGCAAAATTGATCGATTTTCGTGCAGTCCAGGCAGAAAAAGTGCGCAATTCTACCCTCCCAGAATTGAAATAATAACAATAATAAAGGATGAATCATGTCAGCCGATACTCTTAATGCAGGTGTTTTAGAAACCAACCTCACTTCGCTGCCGTTTTTGCATCGCGGTAAAGTCCGTGATATTTATGCGGTAGGTGAAGATCACTTGTTGGTGATTCAAACGGATCGTTTGTCAGCGTTTGATGTCATCCTGGACGATCCGATTCCCAATAAAGGCAAGGTACTCACGACCATGTCGAATTTTTGGTTCAAAAAATTTGGTGATTTAATGCCAAATCATATGACGGATATTGATCCATTAACGTTAGTATCGGCGGCGGAATATCCACAGGTTGAAGGTCGCGCTATCGTGGTCAAGAAGTTCAAGCCGCTGGCAATAGAAGCGATTGTGCGTGGGTATTTAATTGGTTCTGGTTGGAAAGATTATCAACAAACTGGGGTGGTCTGTGGCCATGTACTGCCAGCAGGGTTGAAAGAGGCTGAAAAATTGCCGGAAGTGTTGTTTACCCCATCTACTAAAGCGCCGATGGGTCAGCATGACGAAAATATTTCGTTCGCGCAGGCAGAACAAATTGTTGGTGTAGATATCGCCGCTAAGGTGCGTGATCTGGCGATTCAGTTATATACCGAAGCTGCTGAATTTGCTGCAACCAAAGGGATTATCATTGCCGATACCAAATTTGAATTTGGTTTGGATGCTGATAACAATATCTTTTTGATCGATGAAATTTTAACGCCCGACTCATCCCGTTTTTGGCCTGCGTCCAGCTACCAGGTTGGTATGTCACCACCATCGTTTGATAAACAATTTGTGCGTGACTGGTTGGAAACACAGCCATGGAATAAAAAAGCGCCAGCACCACGGGTACCTGTTGAAGTTGCACAGCAAACTGCAGATAAATATGCAGAAGCATTGCGTTTGTTGACCGTTTAAGTTCTAAGTCAACGATGCATTCTTCTGAAGTCACACGTATTGAAGTCGCTTGTGTTGCGCAAGCGGCAAAATTACTTGAAGCTGGTGGTCTGGTGGCCTTTCCTACTGAGACAGTCTATGGATTGGGTGCAGATGCAGAAAATCCGTCAGCAATAGCGGCGATTTATGCAGCGAAAGGCCGACCAGCGAATCATCCTGTGATTGTGCATTTATCTCCTGAGGCGAATCTGGAGTATTGGGTTGAGTCAGTTCCGTCGGAAGCGCAGCGTTTGATTGCTGCCTTTTGGCCGGGACCGTTGACCTTGATCCTCAAGCGTGCTGCCCATATCCCTGCGGCTGTTTCTGGTGGGCAGGATAGTATTGGTGTTCGTTGCCCATCTCATCCGGTGGCGCAAGCCTTACTACGTGCGTTTAAGCATGGCCAAGGTGGGATTGCCGCACCTTCGGCAAATAAATTTGGTCGTGTCAGTCCGACGACAGCACAGCATGTGCGGGATGAGTTTGCCAGTGAACTGGCAGACGGAGGTGTGATCGCGGCTGTTTTGGACGGAGCACAATGCGATGTTGGCATTGAATCGACGATTTTGGATTTAACTCGCTTGGCGACGCATGGACCTGTGTTGTTACGTCCCGGCCATATTCGAATTGACCAGTTAGCCGCTGTATTGGGTGTGGTGCCAGTGCTGGCTGATGTGGCCGATAAGGCAACTCCTCGCGCTTCCGGTACGCTGGCATCTCATTATGCACCACGAACACCGGTGCTCGTGGTGGCGATAGATGACGTTGCTGAGTTATTAGGTCAATTGCATGCAGCTCAACGTCGTGTTGCGTATTTGCACTACACCAATGATAGTTCGCGCAGCGAGAGTGTTAACGTGTGCGCGGACCTATGTTTGCCAGAGGATGCCGAACTGTTTGCACAGGGTTTATATGCTGGTTTGCGGCAATTAGATGCCGTTAATGCAGATGTGATTGTCGTGCAAGCCTTGCCTGCGACACCAGACTGGTTAGGTGTAAATGATCGCTTGCGGCGTGCCGCCCATGATTCTGTTGGGATAGTAGCGAGCTTGTTACCGACCTAGAAGTGATGATCGCATTGACTTCACATCGATTACTTCACCTCATCCTCCCCCCCCGCCATTTGTAACTTTTCACACAAATTATTTACAAAATGTAAAATAATGACAATGCCGTCAACGCCTTGTGATTGGCTTGCGTTATCTCAGTACTCACTTTACATAAGAAAGAGTTCAATGAAACGATTTTTACTTAGTGCTGCATTATTAACTTCACCGCTACTAGCACTAGCAGTCAACGTTGGCGTCTCCATTAATTTGGGTGATCCTGCATTTTATGGTCAAATTGAATTGGGTAATGCGCCGCCTCCGCCAGTCATGTATGGTAGTCCGGTAATTATTCAACCGGGACAAGTGGGTATTGCACTTCAACCCTTGTATTTACGTGTGCCTTTACAGCATAGCAGAAACTGGCGTCGTTATTGCTCTATGTATAACGCTTGCGGTCGTCCTGTGTATTTTGTCAAAGACACATGGTATCGCAATGTGTATGCTCCTCAGTACCGTGCACAATATCCGCATGGCCGCATGGAAGAACGTGGTGCGCCAGTACGCGTAGAAGAGCACCGTGATCGCCATGACGACCATCATGAAGATCGCCGTGACGATCGCCGCGACGACCATCATGATGATCACCGTGATGATCGCCGTTAATTTGGTAATGTATTCTTATAGAATAGTTTCATTGTTAAAATGAATCCAGCCAATGCCAGCGTAATGGCATTGGCGATAATGACTGGCCACATTCCGAGTAAGACGCCATAGCACAGCCAGAGTGCCACTCCTGTTGTAAAAATCAAATACATCCCCAACGAAATACCATTTGCGTGTTTATCTTTCCAGATGAGCCAAGCCTGCGGTATGAATGCGATCGTGGTTAGCGTTGCAGCGACGTAGCCGACACAATCCGACGTGTGAAGATGGCTCATTATTTTCCAGATGAGAGTAATTGACCGCCATGAAATAGCAAGGGGGGATTCGGTGAAAATTCGCACATTTCCACTTCACCTACAAAAATGACGTGATCACCTTCAGGGTAGCGACTGCGGTTGTGGCATTCAAACCAGGCGACAGCCCCGGTGAGTATGGGTAATCCGGTTGGTGATAAGGTGAAATCAACACCACTAAAACGATCGGCTGATGGACGCGAAAATTGTTCAGCCAGTTTGGCTTGATCTGCGGCTAATATATTGATGACATAGTGGCTATTTTCAGTAAATGTTGGCAAACTGGAAGCGCGGGTAGATAAGCTCCATAGCACCAGTGGTGGTGATAATGATACCGAATTGAATGAACTGGCCGTAATGCCTAAAAATTTACCACTCTCCAGTCGTGATGTGATGACAGTAACGCCAGTAGCAAATTGTGAGAGAGCCTGTTTGAAGTGAAGTGTGTCAATGTTGCTCACGGGTGGGCGTTGTGGCATGTCCATCAATAGTCCAATTTCTAGTAATAGTAGTCAATGCCGCGTTGATTACGGCCAATATAGTGGTTTATACACATGCTTAGTACATACGCGCAATACAAAACCGAGCAAGCTTGTGCGTACAATACAGTTAACTCAGCACTTCTGTGATGTAGCTTGAGTTTACACTAAATTTGACTGAGGGTTAATGTTGCACTTTTCGTTGCAATACAAATATAGGTTGCGCCCACGGTGCTTCTTTTTTCTTTTTACTGGTGATAAGGGTCAGTTCCGATGGATCGTAGACGTCGGTATTATGCGTTAGTGGTGTCGTCATTAAATACTGTGCATCGGTATTTTTCAAAAATGCACCAACTAATTGAATGTTCCGAATATCCAGATGAGCGAATGGCTCATCAATAAACACAAAGCCACCGCTGCCATCTTCGGATTTGAGTAAACCAATCAGTAAAATCAAGGACTTCATGACTTGCTGTCCACCTGAGGCTTCGCCATCGTTCATCCCAATAATCCCTTTTCCATCGAACTTGAAGCGCACGTGCAAACCAGCTTGGGCTAACTGGACATCATCATTTTCTAATTTTACCGGGTCAGTGTGGACTTCAATTCCAGCCAGTTCACCCAGTTCTCGGATATTTTTACTGTAAATTTTGATGGTATAACGTAGTCGTTCAATATAGGCACCTCGGGCATTGCCTGTGGCTTCGATCGCGCGATTGTTTTGATAGCGGCGTTCATCTGTTTCGGCTTGCCGTCCCGCTAGCTGATGGTGTAGTCGATGATGTTGATCGACTACGGTCGCATCGGTTTCCCATTCGCTGGCATGCAAATCGTGCAGCAGACTTTTTAAGCGCAGTTCGACTTGTCGGGTATTTTCATATTCAGCGCTCAGTTGGGTTAGATGGGCAGGAGTGCGCCAACCCGGTGCTAATTGCTTCCAACCATGGCGTAGTTGTTTTAGCGCGTCTGCTTGTGTGCTGCGTTCGGTAACTAGTTTTTTTTGTTGGTCGCGAAATTGCGTTTCGGCATCAGCTAACTGATTTTTCGTTTGTTGCCAGTTGATTTCGGAACGTGTTTTAGCAACAGTAGCCTGTTTAACCAAATCAGTGAGTTCCGCTAATCGTGTACCAACTTCGGTGCGAGATTTCTTGAGTGGGATGACATTATTGGCCGCATCGGAAAACTCATCCATACGGGCATGTAATTCTTTTGCTGCATCGACGCCGGCAAGACGTGCTTTTAACCCACTGACGACACTCGCTAGTTTGCTGATGGATAGGGTTAGTTGATCTTCCTGCTGTTCCAATTGGGGAAGCGCCAGTTGCAGTGCGTGCAGTCGTTGTGCCCGACCAGCATCGCCAAAGCGGTAACGTGCAGCTTCAACAAACAAGGAACGGCCACCTCGACGTTCACGGTGAAATCCTTCTGGAGTAATCCATTCGTCATTATGCATGCCCGGCAGTGTGCTTTGCATTCCGATCGCTACGGTATCGACGCGACGGATACGATTCAACTGTTCGATTAGCCAAGATGGGACCGCAGCACTGAATTGAATCACTGCCAGTAGACTTTGGGGCTGCAAGATACTGGTGGTTTGAGCCGATGTTGCTGATACCAGGGTTGGTGCTATCACCCGATCAGCAACGATAAAATGCGGGTAACGACATTGTTCGGCTAATTCGAATGCAGCACTGGCATCGCTCGGATTTTCCAATAACAGCACAAAGGAAAAGCTTTTTAAGATGGCTTCAACAGCGCCTTGCCAGCGCGGATCGAGTACCTCGACAATGTCACTCAGCATGACATGAGGAATGTGTGCATCAACCATGGCACGCCGCATGGCACGTACTTGCTCGGGTTCAGGCAAGCGTGCTTTGGATTGCAGGGCTGCGATGCTTGCTTGCTCGGTTGCGATGTTCGTGCTGAGTTGGTCGCGTTGTTGCCGGAGTTGTGATAGTTGCTGCTCCTGCTGTTCCAGTTCTCGTGTGGTCATGGCAATGTCGGCACCGGACTCCGCAGCGAGTTTTTCTAGGCGTAGTTTTTGTTCTAGTAAATTTTCTTGCGGTTTAAGCTGTGTGTTGATGGTGCTTAGTCGTTGTTGTAATGTCGCAGATTCGTGTTCAAGTGCGGCTTCTTGTTGTAATAGTGCCGTTAATTGTTGCGCTTTGTAGTTCAGCTCGCTGCGTTTTTGGCTCAGCTGCTGATCGTGCAGTCGGCTATTTTTTCTGGCATTCTGGAGTTGCTGACTGATGCTGCTATGGTGTTGTTTGGACTCAAGCAACTGTAGGCACGGTAGAATTTTTTCTTGCAAATCCCGTCGCTCGGTATTTTTGTTGTCCCACTGCTGAAAGTTGGCGACGCGCAGGCGTAAGCCTTCCAAATTTGTTTTTGCGGCATCGAGTTCTGCCTCAAATTGTTGTAATTCGACTTCGGTATCTTGCTGATTTTGTTTGGCTTCGTCGTAAGCATCTAATACTTCTTTATCGCCAAACACCTGAAATACCAAATCCAGCAATTGTCGAGGAGCGTATTCGCACAACTTATCGGTTTCGCCCTGTTCTAGTGCCAGTACTTTGGCCATTGCTGAGGATAGTCCGGCATTGGCTAGACGTTTGCGGTAAGTTTCGACACCGAGCCAATCGGTGGCATCTGCTACTTGTTCAATTTCAACAACACCACCGCGCATCAAATAGTGACGCTTCCAATCCCCCCCATTTTTTTGGATATGGCAAAAGAGCGTGACTTGGTCTTCGCTAAAAAAGCCGGAAGAACGGAATGGACGGTTAGACAGTTGTTTGCCGCGTGGGTGATTATCGACCACGGCACGTAGCCATGCGACTGGTTGTCCTGAGTGGCGGGCATAATGTTTGTAGGTGCGACCCATGGAGCAATCTAACCCAAACAAAGTGCGTAGCGCATCCAATAAGGTGGTTTTCCCCGAGCCATTTTGGCCGGCAATGGTGATGATTTTGGCGTCTAATGGGATATTTTTGATCCGTTGCCAATAGTCCCAGTGAACAACTTCAAGTGATTTTATATGGAACATGGATTAATGTGACTTTACGGAAAAAATGGGCTGTGCATCTGCATCTGCATCTACATCGGATTCGGGGGCTACTTTAGTCGCGTGGTCGAATTTAGATTCATCGTGTTTCGATTCGTCGCGCTTAAATATGTCCGCCAGAGCTCCATTTAGAATGCGTTCTTTTAACAAGTCGGTGTCCATCATTAAGTCTAATAACGGCCCTTCACAAATTAATTCGCCTTTGCGCTCAATAAAACCCAAGCGTACCAAGCTGCCCAGATTCATGTCCATTTTAGTTTTTTTTCCGAGTTTATCGGCAAAATCGGTCAATAAGGCTTTGTATGAAATTCCAGCAGAACTGTCCGCAGCGCGTGGTAATGGTTTTTCTTTTCCGAATAGTTCAGTTTGATCTTGATTGCTATGTTGGTGTGCCGACTGACGTTCGCGTTTCGGTAAAATGATCAGCGCCCAGAGCACGACTAATAACGCGACACCATCGCGCGCCAGACCGAAATTGTTATTTTGCCAGTTGTCACGTGCGCCAAATACACTGGTTTCTACGTCGCGTAGTAGCGCCAAAGTAACGTGATCGGCGTAGACATTATCGACGAGCTTCATTCCACAGGCGCGTAATCGGCTATCGAGTTCGGTGCGATAAAATTCATCCGTTAACGCGCGTTTGACCAATTTGTCATCACGTTTGAGTGTTTGATGTGTTAGCAATCGGGCAATTAATGTCTGGGCATCCTGATTTAAGCTTGGATTCATTTTAAATTCATTGGTCATGAGACGGTACCTGCGTTGGAGATAACATGCAGTGCTGCACATGAAATCGCGGCCACCTCCGGGTCGTTTAGCGGAGTAAGTTGATCGGTTAACTGTAATCCCAGCGATAACATTGATAAACGTGCTGCTACACCTTGTAAACTGCCTTGCTCCTGATCGCCAATTAGCGGTAGTAGTGAGGCGCGATAGGATGCAAGCGCAAAACTTCCCGGAAGCAAAACATCGGCAATGCTGGTGACCTTGTTACCTGCATGTTCCAGTTGATTAAGTGTTGCTATCCAGATATCTAATTGGGTGTGCTGTTCTGGATCATCACTGGTTTTAACCGGCGTGTCCGTGCCGATTGGAAGGACATGGTTGTCGATTGCACGTTCAGAGAATAATTCAGCTTCAGCGACGTCGATCATTTCGGCCGGAGTGGCAAATAATGGGAGTACGGGATGCGCAATCGCCTGATCGGCAAGGGAGGCTAGATCAGTTTGTTTAAGTAGCCAACTTTTAATATCGGTCGTGGATAAACCTGATTGCCCCAGATGTACGCGCTGCCGCTCAATTTGGTTGAGTGCGCGTGAAAACATTCCCTGCATATTCAGTAAAGCACTTTGGGCTCGTCCAATTGCCTGTGCGACCCGATGTGTTGCGGCATCTGCGGTATTATCCGTGGTAATGCTGTAAATGATACTCGTGCCTTTTTCAACCCAGTCACAAGCACTGTTCCATTTGCTTTGGGCTGAGCGTAAGCGGTATTCGGAGCCAGAAGCAATAGCGTCCCGAAACTCTTCGGTTAAATCAATCAATCGGCCCAGTAAGTGATGCAATTGTTGGGCTGTGACGCCGCCGAGTGCTTGCGCACCAGCTACTTGTGTTAATAAAAACCCCATTTCAGCATCATCGCTGCTTGTCTCATTGTAGCCTGAGTCATCACTGGTAGTGTGAGCCGAATCGGTGTGATCAGTGCCAGTAAAATGCCCTAGTAAACTATCTAGTGAAGACAAAATATTGCGCGCCATCGGGGTAATGCGATACAGCGCAGAGGTGGATTCCCACGCGAGTAAATGGTGTGAACGCAATCGTGCTAATACGGTGTCCAGACTATCCGCTTGTAAATAGGCTAGTCGTGCGTTGATATCAGAACGGGTAAAGCTTGACGAGTGGGTGTCGCTCGCCAATTCGCGTAATACCAATAGACGTAATAAAACACTATCAGAGCCACCGTGAAATAACGCAGTGTAGGCTTGTAATAGAGGGTAGGCGCGTTTGAGTTGAACTACGTCCGCAATATCGTCGCAAGCCACTTCCGTTTTAAAGTGCATTTGCAGTGAGTTGCCTGAATCGTCGATGTTGTTGCCTTGAGAAAATTCTGTGCTAGTGACCATGGGCGCTATTCTAAAGTACTCCGCTGATTTGTTCCACGATGAATTGCCGGAAGCCGCTGGAATTCGCGTAAATTAGTATTTATTTGCAAATAAGTATTGGTTTATTTATGCAAACAGGGGTAGATTGAAATCAAGAGGGCACATTGCTCTGGTAGAATATCGGGCTGTGCAGCATGGTGCTACCGTGATGACATTGTGATGATGCCAAAACATGAGCCGTGTGTTCCGTACCATGCTGCTGCATTTCCACTCACATTTGATAATGATAACTATGCTCCCTCCATTACCTGTCACAACCCAAATGGCCAATGCAATTCGTGTGTTGGCTATGGACGCTGTTCAACAAGCTAACTCCGGACATCCCGGTATGCCGATGGGAATGGCTGAAATTGCAGTGGCTTTATGGTCACAGCATTACCAACATAACCCGACTAATCCGCACTGGATTAATCGCGATCGTTTTGTTATTTCAAATGGTCACGGATCGATGCTGCACTATGCCTTGTTGCATTTGACCGGCTATGACTTGCCAATGTCGGAATTGAAAAATTTCCGTCAAATGCATTCCAAAACACCGGGGCATCCTGAAGTCAATGTGACGCCTGGGATTGAAACGACGACTGGCCCCTTAGGACAAGGAATCACCAACGCCGTTGGTATGGCTTTAGCTGAAAAATTACTGGCTGCTGAATTTAATCAGGCTGGTTTGCCGGTGGTTGATCACCACACCTATGTCTTTTTGGGTGACGGTTGTTTGATGGAAGGAATTTCGCACGAGGCATGTTCGCTGGCCGGCACGCTAGGCTTGAACAAGTTAATCGCGCTGTATGATGACAATGGTATTTCCATTGATGGACACGTGGCGGGTTGGTTTGCCGACGATACCCCAAAACGTTTTGAAGCGTATGGCTGGAATGTCATTCCTGCGGTAAATGGTCATGATGCTGCTGCCGTTTCTGCGGCGATTAGCGCTGCTAAATTATCCGATAAGCCAACCATGATTTGCTGCAAAACAGTGATTGGTCAAGGTTCGCCGAATATGGCTGGTACACACAATGTCCACGGTGCCGCATTGGGTGAAAAAGAAATTGCTGCAGTTCGTGCTGCCTTGGGTTGGAGCCACGCGCCATTTGAGATTCCTGCTGATGTGTACAGTGCATGGGATGCCAAGGCTGCTGGTGCTGCCCGTGAAGCCGAATGGACTGCTTTATTTGCCCGTTATGCCGCGGAGTATCCTGCGCAAGCGGCTGAGTTGACGCGCCGTATGGCTGGTGAATTGCCGGGTAATTTTACTGCTGTTGTTGATGCTTATATCCAGCAATGTGTCGATAAAAAAGAAACCATCGCAACACGTAAAGCAAGTCAAAATGCGATTCAGGCTTTTGCGCCTGCATTGCCAGAGTTTTTAGGCGGATCTGCTGATCTGACTGGCTCAAATCTGACTAACTGGAAAGAATGTATTGCTGTGCGCCATGATCAGGCCGGTAATCACATTAACTATGGTGTGCGTGAATTTGGAATGAGCGCGATCATGAACGGGATAGCGCTGCATGGTGGATATTTACCATTTGGAGCAACATTCCTGACATTCTCAGATTACAGTCGTAATGCCTTGCGTATGGCTGCATTGATGCAAATACGGTCACTGTTTGTATTTACCCATGACTCGATTGGTTTGGGTGAAGATGGTCCGACGCATCAATCAGTGGAGCATATTTCTAGTATGCGTTTAATTCCGAATCTGGATAACTGGCGTCCTTGTGATACCGTTGAATCCGCTGTAGCCTGGTCACAGGCTATTCAACGTAAAAATGGTCCATCGACCTTGATTTTCTCGCGTCAAAATTTGCCATTCCAAGAACGTAATGCAGAACAAATCGCCAATATTGCTCGTGGCGCTTATGTATTACAGGATCCTGTAAATGCGCAAGTTATCTTGATTGCTACCGGTTCGGAAATCGAATTGGCGGTAAAGTCGGCGGCTGAATTAGCAGTCAAAGGTATCGTGGCACGGGTAGTTTCTATGCCATCCACCGATGTATTTGATCGTCAAGATGCGGCTTATAAAGCGAGCGTACTGACGAAGGGTGTTCCACGTGTTGCTATTGAAGCGGGCGTATCTGACATTTGGTATAAGTATGTTGGCTTGGAGGGCGCTGTTGTCGGTATCGATACCTTCGGTGAGTCAGCACCTGCGGGCGTATTGTTTAAGCATTTTGGTTTTACTGTGGATAATGTGGTCGCCAAAGTGAATTCTGTTCTGGGACGTTAAGGGTTTTAGTGTAGGAGCGACGCATCGCCAATCTGGAGGAGACACCGCCTCGTAGCACTGATGATACTGAGTTGTACGCTTTATGCTCAATACCATCAGTTGCTGTGCAAGTGCAGATAAGTACAAACTTGCTGGAGTAGTCTGCGTAGTTCTATTTGTAATGGTTTTTTTCTATGGAGTATAAGTATGACTATTCGCGTTGCAATTAACGGCTATGGCCGTATCGGCCGTAACATTTTGCGTGCTCATTACGAAGGCGGCAAAAAACATGACATCCAAATCGTTGCTATCAATGATTTAGGCCCTGTCGCTTCTAATGCACACTTGACTCAATACGATACAGCGCACGGTAAGTTTCCTGGCACTGTGACGGTTGATGGCGATTACATGGTTGTCAATGGCGACAAAATTCGTGTTTTAGCTGAGCGTAATCCAGCCAATTTGCCTTGGGGTGAAATTGGTGTTGATGTGGTGTTGGAATGTACAGGGTTTTTTACGACAAAAGAAAAAGCCTCAGCACATTTAGCTGGCGGTGCAAAAAAAGTCATTATTTCCGCACCAGGCGGTAAAGATGTTGATGCGACGATTGTGTTTGGTGTTAATCACAAGGTATTAAAATCGACTGACACGGTAATTTCTAATGCATCTTGCACAACCAACTGTTTAGCGCCACTGGCTAAACCGTTGAATGATGCGCTTGGAATTGAAAATGGTTTGATGACCACGATTCATGCCTACACTAATGATCAAGTGTTAACTGACGTGATGCACGAAGATTTACGCCGTGCCCGTTCAGCAACACATTCAATGATTCCGACCAAAACCGGCGCTGCTGCTGCGGTTGGTTTGGTATTGCCTGAATTGAATGGTAAATTGGATGGTTACTCGATTCGTGTTCCATCGATCAATGTATCTATTGTTGATTTGTCGTTTATCGCCAGTCGCGATACGACGGTAGAAGAAGTTAACCAAATCCTTAAAACCGCTTCCGAAGGCGAATTAAAAGGTATTTTGGATTACAACGTTGCACCATTAGTTTCAATCGATTTCAATCACAATCCAGCTTCATCGACATTTGATGCAACCTTGACCAAAGTTTCCGGTCGTTTGGTAAAAGTGTCATCATGGTACGATAATGAATGGGGTTTCTCTAATCGTATGTTGGACACAACTGTTGCATTGGTTAATGCTAAATAAGTTTAGCTAAATGAGTTTGACCAAATAAATATGCACTAGTTTGTAAAAAACCTCGGTAGCGGCGAAAAGTCGTTGCCGAGGTTTTTTATTGGCGGTGATATTACCCCAATAGAGTATTCCATAATGCAATCACTTGGTGTGCTTTGTCGTCAGTGATTTTTGCATCGACCAAGCCCAGATCATTGCCTTGCAAGCGGCCATAGTGCTGTAATTTACGCCAGTATCGATAGATATCCGCAACGGCATGGGCGTCTTTGGACGAGATGAGTCCTAGCTCACTACAGCGTAGTAGTAACGCGATATTGCCGTGATTGGCACAGAGTTCCGGATAATCGTGTGCGTGTAGCAGGACTAGATACTGCACCATGAATTCGATATCGATCATGCCGCCCTTACTTTGTTTTAAATCAAATGTGGGGTTGCGACTAGGATCGATGTGTGAGGGCGTGGCTTTATGCATTTTGCTGCGCATGGTGGCCACATCGTGCTTTAAGCGTTGAGGGTCACGCGGTTGGCACAGAATTTGATTGCGCAGAGCGTCAAATTTGCGTACAAGGGCCTCCGGTCCAGTGCAGCAACGCGCCCGAGTTAATGCCTGATGCTCCCAAATCCAAGCGGAATTTGTTTGGTAGCGTTCAAATGCGTGTATTGATGAAACGATTAAGCCACTGGCACCATCAGGACGCAAGGCGATATCAATATCAAACAGAATGCCAGCAGGTGTGTGACTGGTCATCCAGGTAATAAATCGCTGCGCTAATCTGGCGTACTGGATTGGTGCTTCCGGATCAGGGTCGTCATACAAAAACACTAGGTCCAGATCGGAGGCATAGCCGAGTTCTTTGCCACCTAATTTACCATACGCGACAACAGCAAACAGCGGGATATCGCGATGGCGTCCATCCATCGATAGCCAAATAGCGTGGACTGTCGCTGCCACCATGATATCGGCCAGTTGTGACAGTTGGTCGGCTAATTGTTCTACTCGCAATGAACCATCTAAATCTTGTGCTAGTAAGCGGAAAAGTTGGATGTGATGAATCTCACGTAAGGTCTCCAGTTGGCGTTCAGTATCGTCGATATGGTGGCTTAATGCCAGATCGAGTTCCTGTGCAACTAAGCTCCAATCAGGAGTTTGGTGTAGCGTGGTCTGATCCAGTAATTCATCCAGTAAAATAGGATGACGCGTCAAATACTGTGCGGCCCACTCACTGACATGAAGCATCCGAACCAGACGCTCCAGACAGGGCGGATATTCAATGAGCAGGGATAAATACGCACTGCGTCGCACAATGGCATCAAAAAAGTTCAAGCAGCGTAGTAGCGTGACATTATGTTGGCCGGACGGTGTCGTCGATACGGATGTGGATTCGGGTAGTGTTGCTATCATGCACAATGCACGGTTAAGTAGTCGCGAGCATTTGTTTTTGTTGACCTCGGAGAGTGATTTGATGCGAGAAGATTGCCACCATTGCAAAATTTTCTGGGTGGCGGTAGCCGCGTCATGAAAGCCAAGTCGAGATAAATGTAACTGGAGTAGTTCTTCAATGTCAGATTCAAAAAAATTGATCAATACTTCAGGTGCTTCTGTTTTACTTGAACGGAAGGTCATATCGAATTGATGCGATACAAATGCACGATGCCGCGCTAGTTCAGTCATTAATTCAGCAGATCCGGGGTAACCCATCATTTGCGCAATAATGTCGCGGTCAGCAGCTAGTGCCGGTATGCTATGGGTTTGAGCATCATCCAGATATTGTAATCGGTGTTCTAAATTACGTAAAAAAATGTAGGATTGTGTAAGTTGCCGGACTATTTCAGGTTCGACTATTCCCATATTGGCTAGGATAACCAGTGTTTCCCGTGTTGAGCAGTTGCGTAGTGCGGGTTCGCGCCCACCCCTGATGAGTTGGAATACCTGTGTGATAAATTCAATTTCACGTATTCCACCACGCCCTAATTTAATATTATTGGCTCGATCAGGATGCCGGGTCTCTTGACGAATCACTTCGGCACGAATCTGGCTATGCATGGTACGTAAGGCGTCAATAATGGTAAAATCGAGGTAGCGTCTGTAAACAAAGGGTTGTACAATTTTACGTAGTTGCGCGATTTGTTGTGGTAAGCCGGTAACGGCGCGGGCTTTTACCCACGCGTAGCGCTCCCATTCACGTCCTTGTGTCAGCAAATATCTTTCCAACATAGTAAAACTGGCGACCAAAGGGCCAGATGCACCATTGGGTCGTAGTGCCATATCGACGCGGAAGGTAAATCCATCTTCGCCGATTTCCGATAGTGTTACGATCAGTTTTTTGCCGAGTAAGTTAAAAAACTCGTGATTTGACAGGCTGCGTTGTTCCGGATGTGCGGGATCCGTTTGTGTGTAGCCATCATCGGCATAGACAAAAATTAAATCGATGTCGGAGGAAATATTCAGTTCTTTCCCACCTAATTTGCCCATGCCAACGACGATCAGCTGTTGCGGCTCGGCAGCTTCGGCAGAAACGGGAACGCCGTACAGTGCATGCATCTCAGCGCTTAGTGCGGTGAGGGCTGTTTGGATGGCAAAATCAGCAAATGCACTCATGACTTCAACGACTTCCGCTAAATTCGCTGTTCCCGAAAGATCTTTTTGGATAAGCGTGCAGACCACAAGGTTGCGTAAACGGCGTAGTCCATGGGCTAGTGATACGCCTGATTTTCCGGTACTCTGGTTGAAATTGGTTTCAATTTGTAAAAAATGCGCAAAAATCGCCGGGGTCAAGGATAATCCTAGTAATTCATTGAGTTGTTCAGCCCGCGTTGGGCTGCTGGTGGATGCACCGGAGCTAATCCATCGAGAGAAAAAACGTGACGAATTGATCGGTGCTTGGCCTGCTTGTGGAAAGAGTGAATGCATTTTATTGTCGTAAAAAGAGTGTTAGGTAAGCAAGCGGTCAGAACGTCAGCTACATAACATCAACATGCAGCAGAAGCGAGTACAACTACATCATGGCGGAGAATAGTAAAATTAATATGTCAATTAATAGTTCATGCACCACGGTGAAAAGCTATCCATTGGTGGATCATACTCAATCGATTGTACGCCGAGTTAGGTTTTTTAGAAAATGACATTAGAGCAATCTGCGGTCAAGACACCAGAGTGTCCGTGTGTTGACCGGTGGCGCGTAGTCAAAAGCACGTATAAACATGCAAATTCACTTTCGTGTTATGTGATAACTGCGCTTGTTCGTTTATTTGTTGTTATGTATTTTATTTTTTGTCTTCTCGTGCTGGTATTACGCTATGCCATATTACCTAATATCGGCGTGTATAAGGCTAATTTTGAGCACTTGCTTAGCACCTCGCTTGGGCGGTCTGTTAGCATTGCGTCTATTGATGCATCATGGCACGGTTTAAATCCCTATTTGGAATTGCAGCAAGTGCGTATTCGTGACGAGCACGGTATGGTCGCATTGCAATTGCCACGAGTGAATGCAACATTATCGTGGTGGTCGTTACCAACGTTGGGGCTGCGATTAAACAATCTTGAGATCATTCGGCCAGAACTGGATATTCATCGCGCACCGGATGGAAAAATTGCCGTAGCTGGATGGTGGTTAGATCCAACGCAAAAAGGGGGGGCATCTGGAGCAGACTGGCTACTGTTGCAGCGTGAAATCAAAGTTACAAATGGCGTAGTACATTGGAACGATCAACTTCGAAATGCACCGCCTTTGGTGCTGAATGGCGTTAGTTTAGTACTGCAAAATCATTGGCGTCACCATAAATTCGCCTTAAGTGTGACACCGCCAGCGAGTCTGGCTGGTCCACTTGAGATACGAGCGGATTTTACACACCCCGTATTTAGTCATTCTGTTTCAGATTACTCCCAATGGAGCGGTGAGTTGTATGCGGATGTCAGTCGGACGGATTTATCCGGATGGAAAAATTACGTCGATTATCCAGTTGAGGTGCAGCAAGGAATGGGCGCGGTGCGAGCATGGTTTCATTTTGACCGTGCCCGTGCTGTCGACTTTACTGCGGATTTGCACCTGGAAAACGTCAAAACGCGCTTGCGCAATGACTTGCAGATGCTGGATTTATCCACGGTATCAGGGCGTATATCTGCTCAGGAGTTAGGCACAGCCCCCCATTCTGCTGCTTCCGGTTTTGGAGCCTATGGGCACCAGCTATCTCTGATTAATTTTACATTTGAAACAAATGACGGCTTGCACCTGCCGAAAACAAATTTTACCGAAATATACACTCCCGCGAATCGTCATCAGGCGGAACAATTGACTGTGAATGGGCAGTTTATTGATTTGCAGGTATTGGCGAATTTGATGGTGCATGTGCCATTGCCACTTGAGTATAGAAAGATGTTGCAAGAATTTGCGCCAGAGGGACAGCTTTCTGATTTTTCCGTTAAATTGCAAGGTAAATACCCTGAGTTGACCCATTACAATGTTGATGGGAAATTTTCTAATTTGTCGATGAAGCCACAAGCTGCCCGGCAGGCGCAGAACGGTGCTGTCGCGTTACCTGCGTTACCCGGATTTGCGAACCTGACAGGAAACATTGATGCAAATGAAGCACAGGGGAAAGTTGAGTTGAATTCTACTGATTTAAATGTTGAATTGCCTTCTTATTTTTCTGAGAGCCCGATGCGATTTGAGCGCTTGTCAATGCAAGCTGAGTGGGCAATGAAAGCAGATAATCAAGTATTACTGAAGCTAGATAAACTTGATTTCACTCAGCAAGGGATGCATGCGAATTTTTCAGGAACGCATCTGATTCCAATCAATCCAGATAAACATAAACCGCTAGGAATACTTGATTTATCTGGAACTATTTCTCACTTTGATATTCAAAAACTCGATCAATACTTACCGACGGTCACGCCCGCGGATCTGCGGTATTGGCTGACAAAAGGATTGGAAAGTGGCCATGTTGACGATATTTCAGTCCGTATCAGAGGTAATCTAGCTGATTTCCCCTTTGTTAAAAAAGGTGTGTTTGATCAAAATATATTCAATGTGACGGGAAAAATAGTTGATGGACAAATTAACTATACGCCAGGGTTAATGGCGAAAGATGGTTTATTGCCCTTTTGGCCAATACTGAAAAAAATTCAAGGAAAAATTGAATTTGACCGCGATTCAATGGATATTAATGCCACATCAGCAGAAACGGAAGGGATAGCAATTGGCAAAACACATGTTCGGATTGCACAACTGATTAGCACCGACCCGTGGTTAGACATCGATGGTAGCGCTGTGGCTTCATTGCAAAGTATGCTGGGCTATGTGAGTGTCAGTCCTGTGATTGATATGATTGAGCATTTCACGGATGAAACGAAGGCCTTGGGTAAAGCTAAATTGACACTCAAATTGCATTTGCCGTTAGCACATATTATCGATGCAAAGGTACAGGGCGGACTGCAGTTGGCTGACAATGATGTTGTATTGCAGCGCGATCTTCCCTTGTTTTCGGGTATGTCTGGACGACTGGAGTTTAACGAGCGTGGTGTGACTATCCCAGGCTTAAATGCCCAATTTTTGGGTGGGCCAGTCAGCGTAACCGGGGGAAGTTTACGTGATGGTTCTATTCGTATTAAAGCGGAAGGAACGATGACGGCAGCGGGACTGCGCACGACTTACCCCCAGCCGGAATTGCGGCATCTGTTGGAACGACTTGATGGCGGTACGCCGTATACGGCATTGATTCAAGTTAAAAATGCACAAACGGAAATGTCGGTCGATTCGACCTTGCAAGGCCTATCTCTGCATCTTCCTGCTCCGCTGGATAAAATTGCGGCGAGCAGTCTGCCTCTGCATTTTGATATAAAAAATCTTTCAGTTGTTGGGCCGATTGGCGTGTTCCAGGATGAATTGAAATTGTCCATCGGAGCGGTTGCGAACGCGCGCTACCTACGTCAAAAAAACAGCAGTACTGCAGACTGGCGAGTGGTGCGAGGTGGAATTGGCGTTAATGTTCCGGCACCGTCTCCAGAGAGTGGTGTTGCGCTACAATTGGATGTTGCATTACTTAATGTAGATGAATTATCCCATTTGCTTAGTACAGATACCACCGCAACCGCAACCGCAACCGCAGCCACAGCTAAAGTGCTGCTACAGAATAATCTATCATCCGATTTTAACTTATCACAGTACATTCAACCCGATACGATTGGTGCACGCGCATCCGAATTAACACTTGTGGGCAAAAAACTCAACCATGTCGTAGTAGGAGCTTCACGCCAATATAGCTCTTGGCAAGCCAATGTCGATTCAAAAGAAATCTCTGGATATGTCACTTGGGATAATGCAGATCATGGTCTGGGACATATCAGAGCGCGGCTGAGTTCGTTGGTGATACCGCAATCTGCTGAAGGAGATGTCGCGCAGCTGTTACAGGACAAAGATTTGCATTCGGATATTCCCGGGTTAGATATTATTGCAGAGCATGTTGAGCTATTTGGTACCAGTTTGGGAATGTTGGAGTTACAGGCCAAAAATGTCAGTAATAAAAAAACTGGCAACCAAAATGAATGGGAAGTCAATAAGCTGACATTGACAAATCCTGACTCACAGTTGACCGCAAATGGAAAATGGTCAAGTCAATATGGGATAAATGCGACCGAATTTAATTATGAGTTGCAACTTGTCAATGCAGGTAAATTTTTGGAACGGTTTGGTTATATGCATGTGCTGTCCGGTGGTAAAGGGATGTTATCTGGTACGCTGCATTGGACTGGATTGCCCTATTCACTCGACATCCCTAGTTTAACGGGTCAAATTCAACTGGACATGCAATCAGGGCAGTTTTTGAAAGTAGAGCCAGGTGTGGCTAAGCTATTCGCTGTGCTAAATCTACAAGCTTTGCCGCGTCGATTGGCGTTGGATTTTAGAGATGTATTTTCTGAGGGATTTGCATTTGATGGGATAACGGCGACAGCACAAATCGCAAATGGCGTTGCCAAGACAGACAATTTCAAGATGCGTAGTGTTAATGCCACGGTGCTATTAAGTGGCACTGCTGATATTCAAGCCGAAACGCAAAATTTACGCGTGGTGGTTATTCCCGAGATTAATGCGGGAGCGGCATCGGTAGTTTATGCATTAGCAGTAAATCCGGTCATTGGTCTAGGTACCTTTCTGGCGCAATTATTTTTACGTCAGCCACTGATGAAAGCATTCACTTTTGAATATCAGATAACCGGACCATGGAAAGAACCAACAGCAGTAAAATTGGATCCTAAAACAGAACTCAAATTCCAGTCGCACTAATACGCTAGCGTGATGTTATAGCGTGCGTTATGGTGTGACGTTCTATGATGGTGTGTCATTGTATATACCTCGTCTTTTATCGTAGGGAGTAATCCGTGAAAATTGCAGCAGTTCAAATGACCTCAAGTCCAGTTTTCGAAGACAATATGACGACGGCTAGGGACTTGATTGCGCAAGCAGTCGCACAAGGTGCGCGTTTGGTGTTATTGCCAGAGTATTGGCCACTGATGGGCTTGCGCGACAGTGATAAATTGACCTTGGCACATAGCCACAACGCTGCCGTTATGGTGGAGTTTATGGCGCAGCAAGCACGCTTGCATGCTATCTATTTGATTGGTGGTACGATTCCGATTGCTTCACCTTTGCCAGATAAAGTCTACAACACGACACTGGTATTTGATCCCCAAGGTAAACAGGTGGCGCGCTACGACAAAATTCATTTATTTGGTTTTTCCAATGGAAAAGAATCGTATCAAGAATCCCGCAGTATTTTGGCCGGCACGGTGCCTGAGAGTTTTGTTGCACAAGACAACGGTGAGCAGGTGAATGTCGGATTATCTATCTGCTATGATTTGCGCTTTCCAGAGTTGTATCGTCGTTTAGCTTGCATGGATTTGCTGGTGGTGCCAGCGGCATTCACTTATACCACCGGATCTGCTCACTGGGAGATTTTATTGCGCGCCCGTGCCATTGAAAATCAATGTTATGTTTTGGCATGTGGCCAAACCGGACACCATCCTAATGGTCGGCACACTTGGGGGCATAGTATGTTAATTAATCCGTGGGGAGATATTATTGCTCAACGTGACGACGGCGAAGGTGTGGTTGTTGGTGAACTGGATGCTGGTTTCATCCAGCAGGTTAGGCAAAATCTGCCAGCCTTGCAGCATCGGGTTATTTGACGCAGTCCTTGAAACATCCCTTTTAGCTGAGGCGTTGTTGTGCGCTGGTGATCGATAAATCGACTTCTCCCTGAGCTAGTCTCGCGACAATATCCATAGGAGCGCGGATTTGTTTTGGAGTTTTAATAATATTTCCTTGCGTATCTTGCAGGATGGCGTAGCCCCGTTCCAGTGTGCGTTGTGGATTTAATAGCTCCAGTTGGCCAGTAAGGTGATGTAACTGGTGTTGATGGTGGCTTAGTTGGTGCTGTGTCGCTGACTGGAGTTGTCGAGTGAGCTGAATCAGATGATTGTGTGCAATAGAGGTATCCGGTTTATTTTTTTCTAATTTTTGTGCTAGTTGCATAAAGTTAAACGTGGTGCGCTGATGTGCCATAGTGTGAACGTGTTGCATGCGCTGCAATAAGCTGGCTAATTTACTGCGCTCACGCTGAATATAGGTGAGTGGGGTAATCGCATTACTTCGGAGTGATAAATGATCCAGTGTTTGCGCATGGCTATCCAATTGGTAACGTATGGCACGCCGCATTTTTTTGTAGACAGTATCAAGGTGCTGTAATAAATCGGCACGTGGCAGTACTGCCATTTCAGCTGCAGCGGTTGGTGTCGGAGCACGTACATCTGCGACAAAATCAGCGATGGTAAAGTCAGTCTCATGACCAATTCCTGCGATGATGGGAATTTGGCAGGCGGCAATGGTTCGGGCGACACGTTCATCATTAAATGACCACAAATCCTCAATACTTCCGCCTCCGCGTGTGACGATCAGGACATCGCATTCATTTCGGGTTGACGCTAAGGCTATTGCTTGGCTGATTTTTAGCGCTGCGCCAACGCCTTGAACTGGCGTAGGATAAATGATGATGTGTACATGTGGGGCGCGACGTTGTAGGGTGATGAGAATGTCGCGTAATGCTGCTGCTTGTGGACTGGTAACCACACCTATGCAGCGTGCAAAGTAGGGCAGTGGAATTTTTCGTTCATTTGCAAACAAACCTTCTAGAGACAGTTTTTGTTTGAGTTGAAGAAATGCTTCATATAGATTGCCAAGGCCAGCACGGCGAATCGTCTCCACCGTCAGTTGGTAGTCGCCTCTCGGTGTGTATAGCGTGACTAAGGCCCGCACTTCCACTTGTTCACCGTCCTTTGGGATCACTTCGGCAAATTGGGCGCGATGTTTGAACATCACCGCGCGGATTTGTGCGTTGGCGTCTTTTAATGTGAAATACCAGTGGCCTGATGCGGCACGCGTAAAGTTGGAAATTTCCCCGCCGATCCACGTTAGTGGGATACTGCGCTCGAGTAAGCGCGCAACACTTTGATTTAGCGCTGTGACTGTCAACACGGTATTGCCCGAATTTGCCGTGTGGGGTGTGTTGGTGGTATTGTCCAATTCAATATTCATTTAAAAGGGTATTCCTGAGTGCCTTAATAATAGGCACTGTTAAATAAATGTTATAAATCAATAACTTAGGTTTATATAATGGTGCTTGCACACAATCTTATCCACATTTAATGTGGGGAATGTGCATTATTCTCGATATGCCTAGTTAACCATGCAGTACGCGTGCAGTTCAGGCGGTTTACCATTATAACGGCATAATTGCGTTGCTGTTTTTATGTGCGTTCTAGTTAATCACTTAAAAAACAATAGCTTATCCTTATCAAGTGCCACTTGCACACAAACTTATCCACCGATTATGTGTGAAAAGAAATTGCTGTGGCGGTAGAAAAATGGCCATTTGATGGCGTAAATAACGGTTTATTGCTGGACTGCCTTATTTATAAGCATGCATGACAACATGTTTATAATCAATTACTTAGTGATTGATTGCGTGGCTTGCGCACAATGTTACCCACAGTTGGTGTGCAAAACTGGATGCCGAATTGAGATGAACTAAAAATAACATGCTATTTTGAAATTGGTGCAAGAGAAAATGTGGGACTTTTCCCTTGATTTTATTATTGGGTTGTGCTTTAAAAATAATAGTGACTGACAGATGTGCACCGTTGCACGATATTTAGGCATTTTATATTTTTCTATTAAAATCAATTGCTTATCGACGTTGTTTGGCGATTCCATACAATGTTATCCACAGTAGGTGTGCAAAACTGTTGATGTTGAATCTAGGGTAGTGAGGGAGGATTGTTTAACGGAATTCGTGAGTAATCATTCGCAATAATAGAGCCATAAAATCAAGGAGTTAATGCAATTTAATGGTCTTTATAATATGGGGGTAGATCTATTCTTTTGCACGTTATTCACAATGTTATTCACAGGTTTGTTTGTTTTCGATATTGACAGCAAATTGTAAAAGTGCAAAATACGCATGCCAGTGGGATTGCATCCTAGGATTGCGTAGCACTTGCTCATAGGCGCGCAACGCGTTACATTGCTAAGTTGAGTTTTTATGCCGCTGTGCACAGCTGATTAGTTGTGGTGGAAAGAAGTGCAATGCAGTAATTTAGTAGTAACTTAGCAGTAACTTAGCAGTAACTTAGTAATAACGTTGCGGTAAAGCGCACGAAGTCAATGATCAAAAGGAGTTTCACGTGTTTGCAATGGTACAGTCGGCCGGTTGGCCAATCTATTTTTTATTGATCGCATCAATTATTGCTTTCGCATTAATTATTGAGCGAAGTTTGTCGCTGAGGAAGGCGCGGATTTTGCCTCGCAATTTACTGGATGAGGTGATTCGTGTTTACCACAACGGCAAAATTGGCCCTGATGTGATTGATCAATTAGAGCTGAATTCACCGTTGGGGCGGGTATTGGCGGCGGGTTTACGTAACGTGGATGCACCAAGAGATATGATGAAAGAAGCGATCGAAGAGGCAGGCAGGGGGGCTGCTCATGATCTTGAACGTTTTTTGACAACGTTGGGTACGATTGCCTCGTTAGCACCCTTGATGGGGCTGTTTGGTACGGTTGTCGGTATGATTGAAATTTTTGGTGCGCAAAATGCCACTGGTGCTAATCCGGCGCAGTTGGCGCATGGGATATCTGTTGCACTATACAACACGGGTTTTGGGCTGATGGTGGCGATGCCATCATTGTTATTTTTTAGGCATTTTCGCGCTTTGGTAGATGGTTTTGTCATTGATATGGAACAGCAGGCGGTCAAATTTGTTGATACTGTTCATCATCGCCGTAAGTGATTCGTCATAATGTATCGCTGCGGCCATGGTGTCGCACTTGTGTCCGGATACTGCGGGCGAGTCCCAAGAAGGTAAAAGTATGAATTTTCGTAAAAATGGCAACCATCATCGTGGTGATCCTGAAATTAATTTAATTCCGTTTATTGATGTCTTGTTGGTGATCCTCATTTTTTTGATGGTCACCACCACCTATAGCCGTTTTACTGAGCTGCAGATCAGCCTTCCTGCGGCCGATGCGCAAGCTGCTCAACAACAGCCAAATGAGATTCAGGTCGGTGTTGATAGCCAAGGGCGCTATAAAATTAACCAAATGCCGGTTGGTATCAAAGATGTTGATGAGTTGGCTGATGAACTAAAAAAAGCAGCAGATGCAACAGCAAAAATGGGGCTGCAATCAGAACCAATTGTCATTATTAATGCAGATAAATCAGCGACACATCAGTCTGTCATTGATGTGCTGGAAGCTGCTCGTATTGCAGGCCTTGCCCGCATTACTTTTGCCACACAAAGTCATGCTCGATAGTAATAAGGCAACGACTACCGCAACTAATGTGGGAAGTGTTGCAACAAATAAATTGTCCGATTTTTTGATGCGTAATTGGATGCGACGTAGTGTCGTCTCTTGGTTGGCGTTGCCCTTGGCCGGGTTATTTTGGGTATTGCTGTGCTTACGTGGTTTGGCTTATCGGCTTGGATGGTATGAGCAAACACGCTTACCTGTTCCTGTGATTGTAGTAGGTAATATTTTTGTCGGGGGGACGGGAAAAACTCCCTTTGTTTTATGGTTAATTGAAGCCTTAAAAAAAGCGGGTTGTAAGCCTGGTGTCATTTCCAGAGGGTATGGTGGTCAGCTTGGAGCGCCACGCATTGTTACTTTCGATGCTGCGGCTATTGATGTCGGCGATGAGCCTTTACTATTGGCGCAACAAGGGCAGTGCCCTGTCGTGATTGGCCGCCATCGGGTGGCAGCTGGACAGTTTTTACTCAACGCTTTCCCCGAAGTAGATGTGATTATCTCAGATGACGGGTTGCAGCATTTGGCGTTAATGCGGGACCTTGAAATCGTGTTATTTGATTCGCGCGGGGTTGGTAATGGCTGGTTGCTGCCGGCAGGTCCGTTGCGCGAGCCAGTTAATCGGCGACGCGACTTTACAGTGGTTAATCTGGGTGCAGATGACGTGATGAATGCCAGTTTTCCGGCATCAGTTTATCGAATGCAACTGATGGGCACATGTGCTGAACGCTTGATGGATCGCAAACAAAGGCAACAATTAAGTCAGTTTGACCCATCGTTGGGCATCATTGCTGCAGCCGGTATTGGTCATCCGGAACGTTTTTTTACCATGTTGCGAAAGCAGGGCATTCAAATATCGGTGCTGCCCTTGCCCGATCATTTTGGCTATGCAGAAAATCCATTTGCACATTTAACTGCAAACATCATTCTCATTACTGAAAAGGATGCAGTAAAATGTCGCCAGGTGCACGCAATTGCAACCGACCCTCGAATATGGGTGGTTGCAGCTGATGTGCATATGGAAGCTGGCTTGCTGGAACAGATATTGGAGAAACTGAATGGATCCACGATTACTTGATATATTGGTTTGTCCCTTGTGCAAAGGACCGTTGGTACTTGATAAACTTGCACAGGAATTAATTTGTAAGGGCGATAAGTTAGCCTATCCGATACGCGATGATATTCCGATTATGTGGGCAGAGCAGGCACGTACTATCACAGTGGATGGATACGCAGACAATGGCGCGCATGAACCGCGGGTTTAGCGTTATTATTCCGGCTCGACTCGGTTCCACCCGATTGCCGGGAAAACCGTTGGCCGACTTGGCGGGCAAACCGATGGTCGTTCGCGTGGCTGAGCAGGCGCGTTTGTCCGGCGCGGATTTGGTCGTAGTGGCTTGCGACCATCCTCACATTTTAGAGGCATGCCAACAGCATGGTGTGATGGCTTATCTCACACGTGATGATCATCTTTCTGGTACGGACCGTATTGCGGAAGTTGCCGAACTACTTGGATTAGCTGATGATGCAGTGATTGTGAATGTACAAGGCGATGAGCCATTAATTGATCCGGCGTTGATTGCTGCGACAGCAGCCAAAATTACGGCCGGTGTAGAGATGGCAACTGCAGCACATCCGATTCTGTCACCGCAAGAGGCATTTAACCCGAATGTAGTGAAGGTGGTATTGGATAAGGCAGGGCGTGCCATGTATTTTTCTAGAGCGACTATTCCATGGTATCGGGATGCGTTCAGCGATCAGAATGGTGCGGCAGGTGGTAAAGCCGGTATTATTGCGACAGGTGTTTTGCCGGATAGGTATACCGTGTTTCGGCATATCGGATTATATGCGTATACGCATGCTTTTCTGCGCTTATACCCGACGCTGGAAGCGCCTCCGCTAGAACAAATCGAGGCATTGGAACAATTGCGCGTATTATGGAATGGTTACCCAATTGCCGTGCATGTGACGACGACAGTACCGTTGGCTGGGGTGGATACGCCAGAAGATTTGGAACGGGTTCGCTTGTATTATGTGCAGTCAGGTGCATGAATAGCGTTAAAATATGCACCATAATGTTGATTTTAACCTGATGAAATGCATTTATAGCGTGATCAGGAGCGAGTTATGAACAAATGTGGTGCAAATAAAAAAATGACGCAGCGCAATTCGTGGTACTTTCATATACTGAAAAATTAAATTAAATTAAATAATATAAGCTAGCATAGGTTGTTGAATAAACCGTTACATATATGTATTTTAATAAAACTGTGATCCATTATTAAAAAGAGTATAAAAAAATAATGATCATAATAAAAATTGCAACTATATGCAAAGACAGAGACAGATATACCCTTCAATGCAATGGCGACCAGTCTGTATAAGGCGCGGTCTGCTGATTTGATCGAATGATCGATTATATGAATGCGTGATGTAGTTTGTCACTGAAATTTGCCTTTATTGATTTGGTGCTGGTTGCTGGCGTATTACTCCCCGACGGTGTGGCATGTTGTGGTGAGGCAAAGCCTGACAGCGTATGCCAGTGAGTTATGAATTTACGATTTACCGAAAAACACACTCTTTATTAAAATTAACTTACTAGGAAAAATTATGCGTCTTATTTTGTTGGGAGCACCCGGTGCAGGAAAAGGGACTCAAGCTACTTATATTAAAGAAAAATATGGAATCCCTCAAATTTCTACCGGTGATATGTTGCGTGCTGCAGTAAAAGCTGGAACGGAATTAGGTATTGCTGCTAAGCAGGTAATGGATGCCGGTGGTCTGGTATCGGATGAATTGATTATTGGCTTGGTCAAGGCACGATTGTTGGAAGATGATTGTAAAGATGGTTATTTATTCGATGGCTTTCCACGCACGATACCTCAGGCCGAAGCAATGAAAGAAGCTGGCGTGATGATTGACTACGTTATCGAGATTGATGTGCCAGACAGTGCGATTGTTGAACGTATGAGTGGTCGTCGGGTTCATCCTGCATCTGGTCGTACGTACCATGTTAAATTTAACCCACCTAAAGTCGCTGGACAAGATGATGTGACTGGTGACGTGTTGATTCAACGTGAAGATGATAAAGAAGAGACAGTGAAGAAACGTTTAACCGTCTACCATGAACAAACCAAAGTCTTAGTTGGTTATTATGGTAATTGGGCGCAATCTGGGCATCCCGGAGCACCTAAATATCGTAAGATTGAAGGTGTCGGTGCAGTTGAGGTGATACGCGATAACGCTTTCGCTGCATTACAGAGTTAAAAAAAAACGGACTTAATTGTCCGTTTTTTTTTATAATTTTACGAGGCTGTTTGTCACAGAAATGATTATTGTTGCAGTACCTAATAACAAGGGGAATGACTATGATGACAGGATTATGGTTTGTAGTGGCGTGCGGTGTTGTTGCAGTACTTTATGGATTGCAATCACGCGCGTGGATTTTAAAGCAAGACCCGGGAAATGCCCGCATGCAGGAAATTGCCGCAGCAATTCAACAAGGAGCTGCTGCATATTTGGCACGACAGTATCGTACCATCGCGATGGTTGGGGTGATTTTATTTATTGCGATTGCTATTGTGCCAGGATTGGGTTTGCCAACAGCAGTGGGATTTTTAGTTGGTGCGGTATTATCCGGAGCCTGTGGCTTTATTGGTATGAATGTTTCAGTGCGGGCGAATGTGCGAACAGCACAAGCTGCAACACATGGGATTAATCCGGCACTGGATGTGGCTTTCAAGGGAGGCGCAATTACTGGGATGCTCGTTGTTGGCTTGGGCTTGCTTGGGGTGAGTCTATGTTATTGGATTTTGCTTGCTATGGCACCGGTCGGACTTGCGTTGCATGAAATCGAAAAGCCGTTGATTGGTTTAGCATTTGGCGCATCGCTCATTTCGATCTTTGCCCGCTTGGGTGGAGGAATTTTTACCAAAGGTGCTGATGTTGGTGCCGATTTGGTGGGGAAGGTGGAAGCTGGCATTCCTGAGGATGATCCCCGCAATCCGGCCGTTATCGCCGACAATGTGGGTGATAACGTCGGCGATTGTGCTGGCATGGCTGCCGATTTATTTGAAACTTATGTCGTTACATTAATTGCCACGATGTTGCTTGGAGCGTTGCTGATGCCGGATATGGGAGCAGATGCGGCACTCTATCCCTTGTTACTGGGAGCGGTATCCATTCTTGCTTCGATTGTTGGTTGTTCCATGGTGAAGGCCAAGCCCGGTAAGAAAATTATGTCGGCGTTGTACACGGGTTTGTGGTGGGCTGCCGGGTTGTCGTTGCTTGGCTTTATTGTTGTTACCTGGATCGTGGTGCCGGAAACGCAGCGTTTTCCGATGTTAGGTTCGACTGCAGTGGGTATCGTTCTGACTGGTCTGATGGTCTATATCACCGAATATTATACGGGAACGGATTTCCATCCTGTACAACACATCGCGCAGGCATCCACAACCGGTCATGGTACCAATATTATTGCTGGTTTGGGTGTGTCGATGAAATCGACTGCGTATCCGGTACTAGCGGTGTGTGCAGCGATTTTGGTGTCATATCATTTGGCGGGGTTATACGGTATTGCGATTGCAGCGACATCGATGTTATCGATGGCAGGTATTGTCGTCGCGCTGGATGCGTACGGTCCTATTACGGATAATGCCGGTGGGATTGCGGAAATGGCAGAAATGCCGGCATCGGTACGTGCTGTGACGGACCCCTTGGATGCGGTGGGTAATACGACGAAAGCAGTTACAAAAGGATATGCGATCGGCTCTGCCGGATTAGCGGCACTGGTGCTATTCGCGGATTACACACATGCTTTGGAATCTTCGGGAAATACAGTGACGTTTGATTTATCCAATCCGCGCGTCATTGTTGGCTTATTCATCGGTGGCTTGATTCCCTATCTGTTTGGTGCCATGGCGATGGAGGCAGTCGGACGCGCCGCTGGGGCGGTGGTGGTGGAGGTGCGGCGTCAGTTCAAAGAAATCAAAGGCATCATGGATGGCAGTGGTAAGCCGGAATACGACAAGGCCGTCGATATGTTGACTAGTTCAGCAATTAAAGAAATGATCATCCCTTCTTTATTGCCGGTTGTTGTGCCTGTTGTAGTTGGTTTATTATTAGGGCCTGCAGCTTTGGGTGGTTTGTTGATGGGGACGATTGTGACGGGGTTGTTCGTGGCGATTTCGATGACCACCGGTGGCGGAGCATGGGACAACGCCAAAAAATATATCGAAGATGGCCATTTTGGGGGGAAAGGTTCCGAAGCACATAAAGCCGCCGTGACTGGGGATACGGTAGGTGATCCTTATAAGGATACTGCAGGACCAGCCATTAATCCGTTAATTAAAATTATTAATATCGTGGCGTTATTACTGGTGCCGCTGTTGCCCGTGACGGGGACTACATCGACAGCGTTAGTGTCTCCTGCAGCGCAGGTGCAATTTGTACCAGCACATGTGGCTATAGAACACGTACAAAACGGAGTAAACGCAAAGTAAAAATAGCGATGGCATTGATCGAAACCAGCATATTCCATCATAGTAGCTGGTTTTGATCGTAGTGAAGTCGTAAATTGCGGTGAGGCTTGAGTGGCATATGGAGCAGGAATTCACGCAATATTCGTTGTTCAATCCGAGAGCGATGACCGAGCGGGGCCGGAAGTTGTAAATGCAGGGTTAAATGGTGTATGTTGTCAATTAATATGCGTACTTGCGGATGTTGGAGTTGTGCTTGCAATCCTAAGCCACGCGTTAATTTTTTGGTATGTATTGCCAGCTCATCAGCGTATTCAGAAATAATGGTATTACTCGATTCTAATAGGATTTTTTCCGCCAATCCCCAATCATCATCACGCCCAATCGAAATATGTACGACTTGGGTAACGAAGTCGCCTAGCATGGTTTCGTTATGTAATGCTTGTGTAAAGAGTAGGGAGTTCGGAATGGTGATGCTCCGGCCAACCGTGCCGCTTAACGTTGCTTGACTAGATTCGATTAAGGTCGTTGAAAGCAGGTTCATATCAATAATTTGTCCTCGAATACCGACGATTTCTACTCTGTCTCCCGTCTTATACAGATTAATGCTAGTTCGGTATAACGCGCCCAAAATACATAACAACACTTCTTTCGTCGCAAGAACAAAAGCCGCAGCTATTGCCATCATGGACACAGCAATATTTCCTAATTGGTGTCCCCAAATCAGGGGGATTCCCATTAAAAAAATAAGCAGAGCGATATTGCGAATATTAACAACTAATCGTAATTTAAATTCGGTTTCCAGGAGGTCGCGCGTCAAAATAGCTTTGCATAGTCCCGTGCGCATGCCAAAGATCGTTAACGAAAATAAAATGGTGACAACTGTGTCGTGAATTACACTTCGAGAGAGTTGGCTGAACAGACTATCAAAATCAAACATGAAAATTATTTGCTGAATAAAGCATTAAGTAAAGATAGATCATTTGTAACGATCCAGTGTGCTCACGTTTTTTCATGAGAGCATAATTTAAGTATGGATTCAAGGCATCCAAAATTCAATGTCGTTCTCCTATTTGGCGTTTTTATTCCCTGTCGGATTGTTCCCCCTTTTCGTTATGGGGAATAGCAGGTAGAATGTCGCACCATGGCTAGTGGTGTTCAATTACTACTGGAAGCCAAGTAAACCAGCGTGTGACCATAGATCAACGGATAGATCAAGTTCCTCCTAAGAATTAGATGTAGGTTCGATTCCTACTGGTCACACCAATTCCCACGTGATTTTTTCATAAAAAATCATCATATCGCAAACTTCTCGGTACAATGCTGGCTTTACACTTGCATGGGGCGCGCCTTTTGGCCGTCAACGATTTTTATGGCTGTTATTTCACTCTCGAATGCGCAATTGGCTTTTGGTCACGTTGCCTTGCTGGATCATACTGAATTCTCAATTGAAACCGGCGAACGCGTCGGCTTAATTGGTCGCAACGGTACTGGCAAATCCTCCTTACTTAAAGTCATCGCCGGCACGTCTAAGCTGGATGATGGCTTATTGGTAATGCAACAGAATTTGCGTATCGCGTACGTCGAACAAGAACCGATTTTTGATCCCACTATGAGCGTATTTGATTCGGTGGCGCAAGGATTGGGCGAGTTTCCTGGATTGCTAAAAGAGTACGAAGAAATAAGCGGTCAATTCGGTGGTGACAATGACGATGCATTGATGGAGCGGATGCACGAAATTCAACTCAAATTGGATGCCGCTGATGCTTGGGGTCTAACTAGTAAAGTTGAGGCAACGCTGGATCGGTTAAATCTGCAAAAACAAGCCTTAATCGGTAGCCTTTCTGGCGGGATGAAAAAACGTGTTGCGTTAGCCATGGCGCTAGTGAGTGCACCAGATGTGTTGTTGTTGGATGAGCCAACCAATCATTTGGATTACACCTCCATTCTATGGCTAGAAGGCTTGTTGCGCGATTTTAAAGGTAGTGTGCTGTTGATTACCCATGATCGGAGTTTTTTGGATAACGTTTGTACCCGGATCATTGAATTGGATCGTGGTCGGATTTTATCCTTCCCAGGTAATTTCACCACATACCAGACACGCAAAGCCGAATTACTCGAAAATGAAGTAGTTGAAAATGCCAAATTTGATAAATTTTTGGCGCAAGAAGAAGTCTGGATTCGTAAAGGCGTCCAAGCTCGTCGTACCCGTGACGAAGGTCGGGTACGACGTCTGGAAGCCTTGCGCAGTCAACGTACCTCGCGTCGTGATCAACAAGGACAGGTAAAATTGGATGTCTCCGCAGGTGAGCGTTCAGGAAAAATTGTGGCTGAACTCGATCAAGTCTGCAAAAACTACGGTGAAAAATGCATCGTTAATAATTTTACTGCTACGGTTTTACGCGGCGATAAGGTGGGCTTGATCGGTGCCAATGGCGCGGGTAAAACGACTTTGCTGAAAATGATTTTGGGTGAAGAAACCCCAGATTCCGGTACCATCAAACAAGGTAGTAAATTGCAGGTGGCGTACTTTGATCAGATGCGTGCGCAATTAGATGAAGAAGCCAGTCTGGCTGAAACGATTGCCCCGGGTTCGGATTGGGTAGAAATCAATGGTCAGAAAAAGCATGTGATGACCTACCTGAATGACTTTTTGTTCGCCCCAGAACGTGCCAGATCACCTGTTAAATCTCTGTCCGGTGGTGAGCGTAACCGTTTGTTGCTAGCGCGTTTGTTTGCAAAACCAGCAAATGCACTGGTGCTGGATGAACCGACCAACGATTTGGATATTGATACCCTTGAACTGCTTGAGGAGTTATTGGAAAACTATACCGGAACGGTATTTTTGGTTAGTCATGATCGCGCCTTCCTTGATAATGTCGTGACACAAGTTATCGTCTCGGAAGGAGAGGGTAAGTGGAATGAATATATCGGCGGATTTAGTGATTGGGAGCGTTATGCTAATAGCGTCAAAGCAAACGCAAAAACTGCCGCCAAGCCGGTAGTAAAAGCCGACGTAAAAAGTGGGGATACAGCAAATGCGACTAAGGCTGATGCTAAAAATGCTACGGCTAAGCCAAAACGTCTAAGTTTTAAGGATCAGCGCGAGTTAGATGATCTCCAAAAGCACATCACCAAGTTGGAAGCAGAGCAGCAAATTATCTCTGTGCGTCTGCAGGATGCTAATCTCTACAAAACCCAACCGGATGAAGCCAATAAGCTCAACCGTCGTTACACCGAAATTGACGCATTACTTCTTACTAGTCTGGAACAATGGGAGCTTATCGAGTCCCGTGGTAAGTAAAAACTAGGAACTAAGAGCGTACACGCTAAAAAACTGGGAACGTAGTTCACCAGTTTTTTAGCTAATTGTTGTTATTGTCATCATTGTTGTTGTCGTTGATAACTATTTTTCACGATGCCAGCATAAAAAGTTCTTTTGTGCAATAATTGACTTCATGTATTTTTTACGACAAAGAGCTACTGTAGTATCCACTTTTTTATTTAGTGAGATTGTAAATGATCGTTAATTGCGTCAACTAACGTTAATCTCTGTGACTGCTAGCTAACAGGTCGGAGTCATCATGAACCAAACTGAGCAAACGCTTCTTGAGCAAATGCGGATTACCGAGTTCGATGTCGCCTATCGCAAAGAATTACTCGCGTTGAGCGATGCTGATTTCAAATTACTTAAGAGCTACCGCCCCATACTAGAGGCCCGCATTGATGTACTTGTCGGAAAATTTTATCAGCTGCAAACCAGTGTGGCTGAAATTTCTCTACTGATTGGTGATGCCGATACGTTAACTAGATTGCGCAGTGCTCAGCGTAAATACGTTCTTGATCTGTTCAGCGGCGTGTACGATCTAGAATATGTCAATAACCGTTTACGCATTGGATTGGTACACAAGCGTATCGGTGTTGAGCCGAAACTGTACCTTTCTGCCGTCAGCACCTTAAAAACCCTGCTTTATGAAGTGATTGCGGATACCTTGGTGGCGAATGAGAGTATGGCGCTGATGGCTGCACTGGATAAATTATTTTTATTTGATATCACTCTTGTTTTTGAAACATATATTCGTAGTTTGGTGACGGAAATCGAGATTTCCAAAGAAAAATCGGATCGCTATGCCTTGGTGCTGGAGGATAAAGTGCATGAGCGAACACTTCAGTTGGAAGAGTTGGCGCGCGTAGATCCACTCACGGGCTTACTCAGCGTCAGGTACTTATATGAAAATCTGACACGTACGCTACGGGCCGCAGAACGGCGATCTGAGTTTGTGTCGGTCGTTTATTTTGATGTAGATAACTTCAAAGCGATTAACGATACCAAGGGGCACTTGTATGGTGATGATGTGTTGCGGGGGCTTGGTGCTGCATTGCTTCATGTTTCAAGAGTAGAAGATAGCTGTTTTCGTTACGGAGGAGATGAATTTTTTGTAATTTTGCCGAATTGTCAGCAAGAAAAGGCACGTGAAATTTATTTAATTCGCCTCAATGAAGAAGTCGAATTACGACTTCCTGGGTTAACCTTGAGTATTGGTATAGCGGAAACCGGCCCGTATGAATTTTCTGAGCCAGAAACATTGATTCGGATTTCCGACGACCTTATGTATGCCGCCAAAAAAGCTAAAAAGGCGTTATTAGATAATGACAATGAAGCCACTTTGGTCTAATAACGGGGTCGGTTATTGCGCATGTTTTTTAGTTCAGCGCAGGTAGTTGTTAATGGGTAACCCGCTTAAAATCACGGAATCGAAAGCCCATGGCAAATAGGCTAGAAAAATACGTGGCGGCGCACGCTAATACGACATATCCTAGATAGAGTGTTCGGTGAAGTGCATGAATTTCCATGCTTAACCAATCAAAGCGATCACTTAGCCCTAGCGCACACCCGCCCATCAGCATTAACGCACCAGCTTGTTTAATAAAGAATAAGAGCCAACCCGGTTGTGGGTGGTAGATGTTATGGCGTTTTAGCGCGGTAAACAAGAATAATGCGTTCAGACAGGCACCTAATCCGACCGATAATGCTAGGCCGACGTGCGCCAGCGTTGGGATGAAGATGTAATTCATTAGCTGGGTTGCGGCTAATACACCAAGAGCAATTTTAACAGGCGTCTTAATATTTTGTTTGGCATAAAATCCCGGTGCCAGAATTTTGACAAGAATTAACCCAATTAATCCAATGCCATAAGCTATCAAGGCATGGCTAGTCTGAATGACGGCTTTATTATCAAATTTTCCGCTGTGAAATAAAACAGACGTTAATGGTTCTGCTAAGGTGGCAAGTCCGACCGCAGCGGGTAGCGCTAGCAAAAAGGTCAGGCGCAGTCCCCAGTCCAGAAGGGCTGAATATTCTTTTGTATCCCCCACGCTATGTGCTTTTGCCAGACTGGGCAACAAAATCGTCCCCAGAGCCACGCCGAGCATGGCGGTAGGGAATTCCATGAGTCGGTCGGCATAGGAAAGCCACGAAACACTCCCAGCGGGCAGGTGTGAGGCGATATTCGTATTAATTAAGATACTGAACTGCGCTGCAGAAACGGCAAAAATGGCGGGTCCCATGTTACGCAACACGCGGAGAACGCCAGGATCACGTAACGCCAATAATGGATGCATCGAAATGCGCGGTAACATACCAATATGGATCAGTGCTGGAATTTGTATCGCTAGTTGTAGTATCCCGCCGATAACAACGGCGATAGCCAGTGCATAAATGGGTTGTTTTAGAAAATGCGTTAGCACGAGGGAGCAAAAAATAAACGACAAATTCAGTAGTACTGGTGTAAATGCTGGAATTTTAAATTCACGCCAGGTGTTCAGAATCCCACCTGCTAAGGCCACCAATGATATTAATCCAATATACGGAAACATAATTCGTGTCATGACGACCGTCACATTGAATTTGTCTGGGTCATTGGCAAAGCCACTGGCGAGCGCATACACAAACAAAGGTGCGCCGATTACGCCCAGTATGCTGGTACCGAGCAAACACCATGTTAGTAGGGTGGCTACCGAATCGACCAAGGATTTAGTCGCGTCATGCCCTTGCTGGTTTTTATATTCGGCCAGAATGGGGACAAACGCCTGAGCAAAAGCACCTTCGGCAAATAACCGTCGTAACAAATTAGGGATACGGAATGCAATATTGTAGGCATCCGTGTATGCCGACGCGCCAAATGCATGGGCAATTAAGATGTCGCGTATCATTCCAGAAATGCGCGAAAGCATCGTCATGCCACTAATGGTGGCTAAAGTCTTTAGTAGGTTCATGGGGGTGCATTATCCCAGATTTTTGCTTTTGCAGTGCAGCATATCGATGACTCTCTGTTAGTCGATGCTTTGCTGTTTGTAGTGCTACTGGTATTGTTGTTTATTGCTAGCATCTAGATAATGCATACTTTCACACGCGTGGTTGTGGTATTTTTTACGGATAAAAGAGAAAAATACAGAAATAACCGCGAAAACACAGAAACAATCTCGTGATGGTCTTGCATATTGAAAAAAAATCGACTAGTATAGCGAGCTGTACAGAATTCTTCTGCCATCGCACTAATGTAAATCATTTTTGAGCACTATTGTGACGGCACTTTGACATCGTTTAGGAAATTTCATGGCAAATACCGCACAAGCGCGCAAACGCGCTCGTCAAGCAATTAAACAAAATGCACACAACTCCAGCCAACGTTCGACGTTGCGCACTGCAATTAAAGCAGTTCGTAAAGCGATTTTAGCTGGCGATAAAGTTACAGCAGCTGCTGTATACCAATCATCAGTGTCGACTATTGACCGTATTGCGGATAAAAAAATTATCCACAAAAATAAAGCGGCTCGTCATAAAAGCCGTTTGGCTGCTGCGTTGAAAGCATTAGCTTAAGTTATTAGCATGTGATGGTTTCTTGCATGGCTACAATTTCGATTGTTGTTTATGCATAGTGCCATCACTATGTTGCAGTAAAAAATAATTCCGATTGCCATCCTGAAGACCACTTCAGTATGCACTCGGTTTTTTTTTATCAGTACTCCAACCAATGCTGAAAAATCAGTGCTGAAATCAAGGTAGATTGATGACAGCACTAATGTGATTTTTAGTGTGGTAAGCCTTCGATGCTACTGCCTGGTTGAATGTTCTTGCGTTTAAACCATTCTTTATTCATTTCAAGCGCATAGCGTACTGGTTTGTTACCGCAGTGGTTGTTGGTGGTTTCCGGCAGCATTTCTTCAATATTGATGATCTTCCCTTCGTTGTCGATAAATGCAACTGATAGCGGGAGTAGGGTATTTTTCATCCACATACACACGCCAGCTGGGCTATCAAAGATAAAAACCATACCTTCATTTTGCCCCAATTGCTTGCGAAACATTAACCCTTGTTCGCGTTCAGCTGGGCTTGCCGCAACTTCAGCATGTATGACGTACATACCTGCGGTCAGTGTTGTAGAGGGGAATTTTTGCTGCGCATGTGCGGCGGTGATGCTGACTGGATTGAGCATAAACGCGATTGCGATGCTGGCTCCGCCAATGATTCTGGCCGTGCTGCGTAAAAATGAATGCATAGTTGATTATTTATTTTTGTGTGAAAAAAATAGGATACCTTGTCTTTTCAGCTAAAGCTAGAGCCTGATACAAAAGGTCTTATTCAATCTTCACCTCAACCCACTCCCCCGGCAACAGTGGGTGGGTCGAAAGGGAATACGGCCCAATCGCACTTCGAATTAAGCGTAGAGTAGGTAGCCCGACAGCACCTGTCATGCGCCGTACTTGACGATTTTTTCCTTCTTTAAGCGTAATGGCGAGCCAACTGGTTGGAATCTGAGCGCGTTCTCGAATTGGTGGAGTACGTGCCCATAACCACTCTGGTGCAAGTATGTGCTGTACCTGACACGGTTGTGTAATAAAATCACCTAAATTAAGTGGTGCGCGCAGACGTTGAAGTTGTTCCTGTTGCGGATATCCTTCAACCTGTACCAAATAAGTCTTTGCTTCTTTGTGATCCGGATGGCTAATTTTGTGCTGTAATTTGCCATCATCGGTGAGTAGGAGTAAACCTTCACTATCTGCATCGAGCCTGCCCGCAGGGTAGATGCCCGGAATGGTAAGGTAGTCTGCCAGAGTCTGGCGACTTTCATGTGCCGAAAATTGGCTCATGACTTGGTATGGTTTATTGAATAAAATGAGTTTCATAATGGTAGTGTCGCAAATTTATGGCATCAAGTAAAATACTGGTGCATAATATGAAATTATTGTCTTATGTCTTATAGAAGAGTTGGTGAAAAAATAGGCCGCAGAATTGATCTTAGGGTTACTATGAATGATCATCAATGAGATTGCACGAGCTTACTCTACTTTATTTACAGTCGTTTGTTACGAATGGTTGGCGCGAATGGTAACAACATCCCGCTTAACTGTGTTTAAATAAAATGGGCAATTTTTTCTTGACGCTATTTAGCGCCTTTCAGCCCCACTTCGGAGATTACAATGTACCAACATATCAACGTTCCTGCCGACGGTCAAAAAATCACAGTCAATGCTGATTTTTCTTTGAATGTACCCGATAATCCGATTATTCCTTTTATTGAAGGTGATGGTACTGGTATTGATATTAGTCCAGTTATGATCGATGTGATTGATGCTGCCGTCGCTAAGGCCTATGGCGGCCAGCGTAAGATTAGCTGGATGGAAATCTATGCCGGTGAAAAGTCGACACGCATTTATGGTCCGGACGTTTGGTTGCCAGAAGAAACATTACGTGTGTTAAAAGACTATGTGGTGTCGATTAAAGGGCCATTGACGACGCCTGTAGGTGGTGGTATTCGCTCATTGAACGTTGCGCTGCGTCAAGAGTTGGATTTGTATGTGTGTCTGCGTCCTGTACGTTATTTCACTGGCGTACCTTCACCAGTGAAAGAGCCAGAAAAAACCGATATGGTGATTTTCCGTGAAAATTCGGAAGATATTTATGCAGGTGTGGAATTTCAGGAAGGTTCCCCTCAAGTAAAAAAATTGATCGATTTTCTGATCAATGAAATGGGTGTTAAGAAGATTCGTTTCCCTGAGACCTCAGGTATCGGCATCAAACCGGTATCGCGCGAAGGTACGGAACGTTTAGTTCGCAAAGCAATTCAATACGCTATCGATAATGATAAATCGTCAGTGACGATCGTACATAAAGGTAACATCATGAAGTACACCGAAGGTGGCTTCCGTGATTGGGCTTATGCCTTGGCACAAAAAGAATTTGGCGCTGAGTTAATTGACGGTGGTCCATGGTGCAAATTCAAAAATCCAGTATCAGGCAAAGATATCGTTGTTAAAGATTGCATCGCAGATGCGTTTTTACAACAAATTTTATTGCGTCCGGCTGAATACAGCGTGATTGCGACATTGAATTTGAATGGCGATTACATCTCGGATGCGCTTGCAGCACAAGTTGGTGGTATTGGAATTGCTCCTGGCGCTAATTTATCCGATTCGATCGCGATGTTTGAGGCGACGCATGGTACAGCACCCAAATATGCAGGCAAGGACTATGTGAATCCAGGTTCTTTGATTTTGTCAGCAGAAATGATGTTGCGTCACATGGGGTGGTTGGAGGCGGCTGATTTGTTGATTTCATCCATGAGTAAATCGATTGCACAGAAAAAAGTCACGTATGATTTCGCGCGTTTGATGGAAGGCGCAACGCAAGTGTCTTGTTCTGGGTTTGGTCAAGTGATGATCAGCAACATGTAAGGACTTACGTCTTGTACTGTCCGAAAAAAAGCCGCAATTTATTGTGGCTTTTTTCTTTGGATCGCACATAAAAAAACTCCGCACAAGGCGGAGTCTTTAAAAGCCACCCTAATAAATTAAGGAGCTTGAATATTAGAAGCTTGTTTGCCCTTAGGGCCTTGGGTCACTTCAAATTGAACTTTTTGACCTTCTTTTAACGTTTTGAAGCCATTCATCTGGATTGCGGAAAAATGGGCGAACAGATCTTCGCCACCGTCGTCCGGGGTGATAAAGCCAAAACCTTTGGAGTCATTGAACCACTTAACTGTACCTGTTGCCATAATGCATCTTTCAGTAATAAACAAATTGTATGAGCCGAAAAGCAAGAAGTTATACTAAAACTATCGCTACTTTAACTTGCTCTCTGTGTATTAATGAGAATAAAGCAACTCATCAATATGGACATTCTTGGTGGTATTATTATTCTTGTCAAGAAGTTTTCCCGAGGAATTATGGTTTTACTGCAATCTTTATTTTAAAACAGGTTTTATGTTGTTGTAATCCCGATTTCACCAAACAATTAGCGTCGGATTTATTTTAATTTTATTAAGTGAAATTAAGTATATTTGTGTGATTTGCTCTCGAGTTGCTCTTGATCTTTTTCAAGATGTCGCCATATTTCTGTTAAGAAAGCGCGTAAGATGAAAGTGCTTTACTATATTGGCTAGTAGACTGTCAGATTGACGAGGCGGATCAACGAATAGATGGAGCGGTGTGGAATTATTCGATTTTTTGGTTGAAATCGTGCATATTGAATGGTGAAAACGCGTGAATGAATTCATTCAAAGATTTCCAGTCGACAAATTTCAGATCCGATAATGGTGTACGAGGGTGTACAAATTGTCAGAACATAATAATGTTGCTGAAGATAATGAAAATAGTTATGGCAAATAAGCACGAACATAGTACAGTGATTGAGCGACAGACGCAAAAGCTAAAACCACCGTCGATGTATCAGGTAGTTTTGCTGAATGATGACTACACGCCGATGGAATTTGTGGTTATGATCATTCAAGAGTACTTTAGTAAAGACAGAGAAACAGCGTTGCAAATTATGCTCAAAGTGCATCGTGATGGTAAGGGTATCTGTGGAGTTTTTTCTAAAGATATTGCTGCTACCAAAGTTGATTTAGTGATGGCACATGCCAGGCAAGCAGGGCACCCCCTGCAATGTGTGATGGAGGAAGTATGATTGCGCAAGAGTTGGAAGTAAGTTTGCACATGGCCTTTGTTGAGGCACGGCAGGCTCGTTATGAATTTATCACGGTGGAGCATTTATTGCTGGCACTGCTTGATAATCCCTCTGCTGCAGAAGTATTGCGTGCGTGTGCTGTGAATATTGAGGATTTGCGCAAAACGTTGAGCAATTTTATCAGCGATAATACGCCGACCGTTCCTGGGAATGGTGAAGTCGATACCCAGCCGACGCTTGGATTTCAGCGCGTTATTCAACGCGCTATCATGCATGTGCAATCAGCCTCAAATGGTAAAAAAGAAGTCACTGGTGCCAATGTGTTAGTGGCTATCTTTGGTGAGAAAGATTCTCATGCTGTGTATTATTTGCATCAACAAGGCATAACCCGTCTTGATGTGGTGAATTTTATTTCTCATGGCGTCCGAAAAGATGTCACGGCGGACCCGCAAAAAGCCCCTGAAGGTGGTGAGGAGCCTCACGCAGAGCCACAGCAAAAAGAAAATGCGTTGGATCAATTCACGCTCAATCTGAATAAAGCCGCAGCGGAAGGGAAAATTGATCCGTTAATTGGACGTGATGCGGAAGTTGAACGCGTGGTACAAATTTTATGCCGTCGCCGAAAAAATAATCCACTGCTGGTGGGTGAGGCTGGCGTTGGTAAGACCGCGATTGCTGAAGGGTTAGCATTGCGAATTACCATGGGCGACGTGCCAGATATTTTGCAAAACGCGGTGGTTTATTCGCTGGATATGGGCTCCTTGCTCGCGGGCACGAAATACCGTGGTGATTTTGAGTTGCGCTTGAAAGCGGTATTGAAACAGCTAAAAGACGCTCCGCATGGGATTTTATTCATTGATGAAATTCACACTATCATCGGTGCTGGCTCGGCTTCTGGCGGTACGCTGGATGCGTCTAACTTACTGAAACCGGCATTGTCGTCCGGCCAGCTTAAGTGTATTGGCGCCACGACGTTTACAGAATACCGCGGTGTGTTCGAGAAAGATCATGCGCTGTCCCGTCGTTTCCAGAAAATCGATGTTAACGAACCGAGTGTTGAACAAACGGTGTTGATCTTGCGTGGATTAAAATCGCGTTTTGAAGAGCATCATAACGTGAAATACTCGGCGTCGGCATTGACCTCGGCTGCAGAGTTGTCGGCACGCTATATCAATGACCGTCATTTGCCAGATAAAGCGATTGATGTGATTGATGAAGCTGGCGCAGCGCAACGTGTGTTGCCTAAGTCTAAGCAAAAGAAAACCATTGGCAAGTTGGAAATTGAAGAAATTATCGCCAAAATTGCCCGTATTCCGCCACAAACGGTCAATCAAGATGATCGTAGCAAGCTGCAAACGATTGATCGTGATTTAAAAAATGTGGTATTTGGCCAAGATCCGGCTATTGATGCATTGTCTAGCGCCATTAAAATGGCACGTGCTGGATTAGGTAAGACTGATAAACCGATTGGTTCGTTTTTGTTTTCTGGCCCTACTGGGGTGGGTAAAACTGAAATGGCGAAGCAATTGGCCTTTACACTCGGCATTGAATTGATTCGTTTTGACATGTCGGAGTATATGGAGCGGCATGCAGTAAGTCGCTTGATCGGCGCTCCCCCGGGATATGTCGGCTTTGATCAGGGTGGTTTGCTGACCGAGGCAATTACTAAAAAGCCACATGCTGTACTGTTGTTGGATGAGATTGAAAAAGCCCATCCTGACGTGTTTAATATTTTGCTGCAAGTGATGGATCACGGCACCTTGACAGACAATAATGGTCGCAAAGCGGATTTTCGTAATGTGATTCTTATTATGACCACCAATGCTGGCGCGGAAAGTCTGCAAAAACGTTCTATTGGCTTTACCGATAATAAAGAAGCCGGCGATGAGATGGCGGATATCAAGCGGATGTTTACGCCTGAGTTCCGTAATCGTTTGGATGCAATTATCAGTTTTGGTGCGCTCGATCAAGAAATTATCTTGCGTGTGGTTGATAAATTCTTGATGCAATTGGAAGAACAGTTGCATGAGAAAAAAGTCGACGCGATTTTTACTGATGCGCTACGTAAATTCCTTGCTAAACAAGGTTTTGATCCATTGATGGGTGCACGCCCAATGGCACGTTTGATTCAAAATATGATCCGTAAAGCGTTGGCGGATGAATTATTATTTGGTAAATTGGTGAGTGGCGGTAAAGTGGTGGTTGATTTGGATGAGAAAGATCAAATTAAACTCGATTTTTCCGAAGGTAATGTGCCACCAACGGCACCGCAAGAGATTGTTGAAGCGGAGTAAGCTTCATTTATATAATTGCTTGTTGAATAAAAAAGGGACTCCATTCAGAGTCCCTTTTTTTGTGCTACAAGCATGCAATATTAGTGCTTACCAGTACTACCAAATCCACCGGTGCCACGTGTACTATCGGTAAATTCTTCTACTATTTCAAAGGCGACTTGAAGCACCGGTACGATGATGAGTTGTGCTAGTCGTTCCATTGGTTGCAGGGTGAAGTCGCTGTTGCCGCGATTCCAAGTGGATACCATAAGTTGACCCTGATAATCTGAGTCGATCAGCCCGACCAAATTGCCTAACACGATGCCATGTTTGTGACCCATGCCGCTACGTGGTAAGATCATGGCGGCGTAGCCAGGGTCGGCCAGATGGATTGCGAGACCGGTCGGGATTAGTACGGTTTGCCCCGCGCTGATGGTGATAGGGGCGTCAATACAGGCGCGTAGATCCAATCCTGCACTACCTGGGGTAGCGTAGGCGGGTAGTTGGTCTTTCATGCGCGGGTCGATAATTTTGATAGCAATGGTGTTCATGATAAAGTTTTGTAAAATAGGTGAATTGGTGATCTACGATGTCGGGCTGGTGTTATTCCAGTCGTGCTGCAATCGCTGTGATGAGTTGACGTGCTAAGCTGGCTTTGTCAGCTAATGGCAGTGTGGTATAGCCTTGAGCATCAAATAGGACTAGTTCGTTTAAATCGTGACCGAATGTGGTATGTCCTATATTGCCAATAAGGAGTGGAACATTTTTTTTCTGGCGTTTTTGGGTGGCATAATCGATCAGATTTTCGGATTCGGCGGCAAAACCGACACAGTAGGGAGCTGACGGGAGCGCTGCTACCTCAGCCAAAATATCTGGGTTGGGCGTAAAATGGAGCGTTGGTAGGGTGTTAGCGTCATTTTTTTTCAGTTTTTGTGTGCTGATATTGTCTATGCGCCAGTCCGCCACGGCGGCAACGGCAATAAAAATAGTATGTTCATGGACACACTCCATCACTGCCTGATGCATTTGTAGCGCCGTTTTTACGTGGATAGTATTACATCCAAATGGGGGTGTTAGTGCTGTTGGACCAGAAATTAAAGTGACTATAGCGCCAGCATCTAGGGCTGCACGGGCGATGGCATAGCCCATTTTTCCTGAGGATAAATTAGTGATGCCGCGTACCGGATCGATCGGTTCGTAAGTTGGGCCTGCAGTAATTAAGAGCCGTTTTCCTGTTAGTGTCTGAGGCGTAAAGGTGGCATATAACGCGGCGATGATGTGTTCGGGCTCTAACATACGTCCCATACCGGTTTCGCCACAGGCTTGCTCACCCTGTGCCGGACCCAGTAATCCGCAGCCATCCGCGCGGAGTTGGTTGACATTACGCTGCGTTGCTGGTTTTTGCCACATCTCGACATTCATTGCTGGTGCGATGAGCAGTGGTGTGTGTGCTGGACGTGCCATGCAGAGAGTCGAGAGTAAATCATCACAGTGACCTTGTGCTAGTTTAGCAATGAAGTCAGTCGAGCATGGTGCAATTAAAATCGCGTCGGCACGGCGGCCTAGTTCAATATGGGCCATGTTGTTTGGAACACGCGCATCCCACTGATCGACATAGACGGTATGCCCAGATAGGGCTTGCATGGTGATCGGGGTGATAAATTGGCATGCCCCAGCCGTCATTACTACCTCAACGCTGGCGCCTTCTTTGATTAAATTGCGACAGAGTTCAGCCGCTTTGTAGCACGCTACTCCCCCTGTTAATCCCAACAAAATATGCTTGCCCTGGAGAGGCGAGGGGTGGGTATTATTTGTATTGCCGATCGTGGTATTTACCATACAACCCTTGTTTTTATCGTCGAACGCGTCGTAATTCATCCAGTATAAACAATCCGGCGCCTAAACAAATCGCGGAATCCGCAAGATTGAATGCAGGAAAATGCACACCGCCATAATAAAAATCTAAAAAATCAATGACATGACCATACAAAATTCGGTCAGTGACGTTACCAATAGCACCACCTAAAATGAGTGCTAGTGCCCAGCAAAACAAACGTTGGCTGCTGTGACTTTTTAACAGGTAAATAATATAAACGGCGGCACCAATGCCAATAGCGGTGAATAATGGACGCTGCCATCCGGATTCGCTGGCTAAAAAGCTAAATGCAGCGCCTTTGTTGTACGCTAACACGATATTAAAAAAATCAGTAATGCGTATTGCGTCACCGTAAGCGACAATTTTATTAATGGTAATTTTGCTTATCTGGTCCAGCAAAATAACGATGGCGGCAATGCCTAACCAAGGTGTAATGCTATTGGATGATTTCTTTTTGATAATCATGAAGTCTGTGTGTCGTCGTTAAGAGGCTAAGAAGTTAAGAATAGCAGATGTTCATTACGTGCTGATTAAACGCTTAATCGCGTTCACGAGTTCATCTTTGATAATAAATTCGATACTAAATCCGTAGTCAGTCTTCCTGACACGGAGGACTAACTACGGTGCACGTACGATCAGGCAAATTGGCGAGTTTCACCACCATCGAACAGATTTTTCACGCAACGTCCACACAAGCCGACGTGCGCAGCATCGGTGCCGACATCGGCACGGTAATGCCAGCAACGCTCGCATTTTTTCTGCGTCGATGCGGTGACTAGAATCGCTTCTTGTTCTGTGCTGTCAACTTTTTCCACCTTGGCACTGGAAGTGATGAAAATGAATTTTAAATCATCGGCAAGACTAGTCAGTAAGGTGTATTTCGGTGCGCTGGCGCGGATGGTTAGGTCCGCTTGCAAGGATGCGCCAATCTGTCCAGAAACCCGTACTTCTTCCAATTGTTTTGTGACATCTGTGCGGATGGCACGTAATTCCGTGTATTTACTTAACAGGGCATCTGCATCAGCTACGACGGGCAGTGTGTAAAATAATTGGGTGAAAATAGTTTCTTGACTAGCATCAAACTCTTCTTTGCTAGCAAAGAATGTCCACGCTTCCTCGGCCGTAAAGGACAGCGTTGGTGCCATCAAGCGTAATAGCGATTGGGTGATATACCAAAGTGCTGTTTGCGCAGAACGGCGAGCCACTGAATTGACACCGCTCGTATATAAACGATCTTTGAGAATATCGAGATAAAAGCCACCTAGATCTTCGGAGCAAAAGGTTTGTAATTTGGCGATGACCGGATGAAATTCAAAATTGTGGTAATGAGCTAATACCTCTGCTTGTAACGCTGCTGTGGTGGCAATGGCGTAGCGGTCAATTTCGAGTAATTGGCTGACATCGATTAAATCGGTGCTGGCGTTGAAGTCTGAGGTATTTGCGAGCAAGAACCGTAAGGTGTTACGGATGCGGCGATACGATTCAGTCACACGCTTGAGAATTTCATCTGAGATCGTTATTTCGCCAGAATAATCGGATGAGGCGACCCACAGGCGCAAGATATCGGCACCCAAGGTGTTGAAAATAGTTTGTGGATCAACCCCATTGCCCAGTGATTTGGACATTTTGCGACCTTCACCATCCACCACGAAACCGTGTGTTAATAAGGCTTTATACGGAGGTTGGCGATCCAGCATGCTGGCAGAGAGGAGTGAAGAATGGAACCAACCGCGATGTTGATCCGAGCCTTCCAGATATAAATCGGCTGGGAAGTTGGCTGGATGCGAGCCACGTAAGACGGTTTTGTGAGTGCAACCGGAGTCAAACCAGACATCCAGTGTGTCTTTGTTTTTGACATACATGGCGGCTTCTTCGGCATCCAGGAAATCAGCTGGTTCGATGGTTTGCCATGCTTCGATGCCGTGTTGCTCTACGCGTTGGGCAATTTTTTCTAGCAATTCAGGGGTGCGTGGATGTAATTGACCGGTTTCTTTATGCAAGAAAAACGCCATTGGTACACCCCATTGGCGTTGGCGTGAAAGTGTCCAGTCTGGGCGGTTGGCAATCATGCCTTCCAAGCGTGCTTTACCCCATGCAGGGAAAAACTCGGTCGCTGCCACGCCAGCAAGCGCGGTTTCACGTAGGGTTGTTCCACCGTCTTTAGGGGTGATATCCATACGTGCAAACCATTGCGAGGTGGCACGGTAGATGATCGGCGTTTTATGGCGCCAGCAGTGCATATAGCTATGTTCAAACATGACTAACTTGAAGAGCGTACCAGCTTCTTTTAGTTTGTCGCAAATCGGTTTGGACGCTTCCCATATGGTCATGCCAGCAAAGAACGGCAACCAAGAAGCATATTTTCCATCGCCCATCACTGGGCTGATGATGTCATCGTCCTTTAAACCATGAGCTTTGCAGGAATTGTAATCTTCGATACCGTAGGCAGGAGCAGAATGCACGATCCCGGTTCCAGTGTCGATGGTGACATACTCGCCAGGATACATCGGTGAAGTACGATCATAGCCAGCATCCATGGCAGCCAGTGGATGTTTGAATTCGATCAGCGCTAATGCACTACCCAAACACGTTGCCAGAATGTCGCCTTCCAGTCCGTAGTTTTTAAGACATGTTTCGACTAAATCCTGTGCCAGAATCAATAGCGTCGGCGTGCCATCGCGGACTGTTTGTACCAGTGCGTAGCTGATTTCCGGATGGATATTCAACGCCTGATTAGATGGGATGGTCCATGGTGTTGTGGTCCAGATAACAGCATAACCATGTTGTAATGGTAACTGTTCTAACCCAAATGCAGTAGCGATTTTATCGTGCTGTAAGAATGGAAATCCGACATCGATGGAAGGGTCACGTTTATCTTGGTATTCTACTTCCGCTTCCGCCAACGCTGAACCACAGTCAAAACACCAGTTAACCGGTTTTAAGCCACGGACGACATAGCCTTTTTCGAGAATGCTGCCAAGGGCACGGATTTCATCGGCTTCGTTGGCAAATGCCATGGTTTTATAGGGATTATCCCATTCGCCCAATACGCCCAAACGCATGAAATCGGTTTTTTGCTTTTCGATCTGAACTTCAGCGTAGGCGCGTGCTTTGGTTTGCACTTCGGCCACGGGCAAGTGCTTGCCATACAGTTTTTCGATCTGGATTTCGATCGGCATGCCGTGACAATCCCAACCCGGTACGTAAGGTGCATCGAAACCTGCCAGTGTGCGGGCTTTGACGATCATGTCTTTTAATATTTTATTGACGGCATGGCCCAGATGGATTTCCCCGTTTGCATACGGAGGGCCATCGTGCAGTACAAAGGCGGGACGGCCTTTAGCGGCTTGACGGATACGTTGATAGATTTTTTTGTCTTGCCATTCTTTAACCCATTTTGGTTCGCGTTTGGCTAAGTCGCCACGCATGGGAAAGGCAGTTTCTGTCATATTGACAGGGTAAGCTGATTTACTTGGCTTTTCTTTGGACATGATATTCTCTGTATTCTTCAAATGGGGTAACGGTTCAACGGTAGTGTTGCCAACGATGTGTGTGGCAGATGATCTAACGGTGTAGCGTCAAATTCGGTCGGTAGCAGATCGTGGACGTGGTGGCGATGTAATACTGCTAATTGCCCCGCTGCGGTTGTTAAAAAAGGCGCGCGCCTGACTTGCATCGTGTTGGATGGCGGTAATCATACTGCCCATATCAGGAAATTTTATTTCGTCGCGCAATTTTTGCAAAAATTCAACCTGTACCAGTTTGCCATAGCAGTTGTCGTTATAGTCAAAGATATGTACTTCCAGTAAGACACGTCCGGCATTTTCTACCGTAGGCCGTACACCGAGTGAAGCTACCGCAGCTAGTGGTTGGTCAGTCAATCCGTGTACTTGAACTATAAAAACACCGTGAACGGCAGGTTGTCGGTGTACTATTCGCACATTCAACGTAGGGAATCCGATGGTGCGTCCCAGTTTTTGGCCGTGGACAACGTGACCAGTAATGGCGTAAGGGTGCCCGATTAAGCTTTCAGTCAGGGTAAAATTACCTTGGCTCAGAGCGGAACGCACGGCAGAGGACGATATCCGTTCAGCACCGTTCATCACGGTAGGGAGGGTTTCAACGGTAAAGCCAAACTGTGCGCCAGCGGCTTTGAGCATCTCAATGTTGCCGGCACGCTTTGCACCGAAGCGAAAATCATCACCTACCATCAGCCATTTGACTTGCAGTCCTTTTACCAGAATTTTTTCGATGAAATCCTGCGGCGACTGGCTGGCAAATGTGGCATTAAAATGTTCGACGATAATGCTATCCATTCCCGCTGCACTCATCGCGTTCATGTTATCGCGCAGATTGGCTATTCGGGTGGGTGCTTTGTCTGGTGTACCTGACAGGCGCGCAAAAAATTCACGCGGGTGCGGTTCAAACGTCATGACTGACGCTGATAGGTTCAGGCGATCAGCAGCTTGGCGCACCTGCCGCAAGAGGGCTTGGTGACCAAGATGTACGCCATCGAAATTACCTATGGACAGGGCGCAAGGCCGACTTGCCATGGCATGGGAGAGTCCGCGAAATACCTTCATCGATGATAGTCTGGAATGCAGCAAAGTGTTCGATTATAAAGGTTTTCGGCACCGAGCTTGACAGAGTTTCTGAAATACGTGCTTATCACAGTGAATTTTTTGGCTAAAATGCTGAATTTTATGCGTTTTTTGCACGTATAACTGGGTATGACAACATTGAAGTAGATTCGTTTTGTTAAACGCACACTTATTTCGGTGGAGAGGTATAAGTGTGTGTAAGTAATCACTATAAATCGTGCTAGCGATAGGATAAAGGCTTTATTTTGTTAAAAATTGACCAAACATGCTGGCGATGCCGCTTGCTGCACCCTCTTCACTGGAACCATGTTGGCTGAATTGGCTGATTAGGCCGGGCAACATTTCGGCGAGATGACCTGCGGCTTGGTCATTGGATAAGCCGGCTTGTTCTGCCAGCGTTTGCAATGGACCGCCTTCACTTAAGGCTTGTTGGATTTGATCTGCAGATATTGGCATATTTAATTCGCCGCTGGCCCATGAGGCTACATGATCAGATAAGCCGGAACTTTTCAGTGCACCAAGCAACTCTTGCAACCCACCTGCAGGACCATCTGGATGCCCGCCGATCATCCCTAAAGCGGCTTGCATTAGTGCCATTTTTGGATCTGGTGTACTTCCTTCACCGGAGGTTGCAGCACTATTCATCATTCCCATTGCCATATCTAATAAACCCATTTTATTCTCCTATTGATTAATTAATGTAAGTGATAGTCGGTTTGTGACGTTTATATGATAGTGCATTAATATGTTTAAAAATACAATTAAAAAATATGGAAAAGTCCGAAAAAACTTCTACACTGATTTTAGCGTGGCATAACTAAGTTACTTCATGTGTGTTGGGATAATGCCAAAAAATACATGAGGTATTTTTAATGTGGTGGCTAAAAAACGGTGGCTAAAATTGGTAGTGTGGGGGAAATTATATGATGAATAAGTTGATTTTTACGGGCATCTTGCTTTGTGCAAGTACATCGTCATTTTCTAGTGAGGTGAGTTGGGATTATTCTGGTAGTGGTGGGCCTGACCGATGGGCAAAATTAGCACCGGAATACACTAAGTGTTCAGGAGGTGATCAATCTCCAATCGATTTGACTAATCTGATTAGCGCCAAATTAGTGCCCCTTGAATTTTCTTATGAGGCCAGTGGCGAGGATGTGACAAATAACGGGCACACGATTGAAGTGATGTACAGGCATGGGAGTACTATTCTGGTGGATGGTATTGAATTTGAATTGAAACAATTTCATTTTCATTCGCCAAGTGAAAACCACATTCATGGCATTTCATATCCGCTAGAACTCCATTTAGTGCATGCGGACAAAGATGGTAATTTAGTTGTGGTAGCTGTGATGTTCAAGGAAGGTGATGCTAACCCAGCCTTAGATCCTATTTGGAATGCGATGCCTGCTTCGGTGGGGGATATTATTCGATTTAAGCAACCTATTTCTGCCGAGGAATTACTTCCACAAAATCATGATTATTATCGTTTTAACGGCTCGCTAACGACACCACCCTGCACCGAAGGGGTGCGTTGGATTGTCATGAAAGAGGTGATATCGATTTCTGCTGAGCAAATACAGGCATTTGAACGCATTATGCACCATTCAAATAATCGTCCGATTCAACCCGCTAATGGGCGTCCTGTTCTTGAATAATACTGAGCAGCTAAATGTTGTCCCAAACAGCATTTAGCGTGGCAATCGCTGCCAAACCGGCAGTTTCTGTACGTAATACCCGTGGGCCCATGGCGAGCGGAATGATGCCTTGGCTGATGGCGAACTGGTGTTCCTCATCGGTGAATCCACCTTCTGGGCCGATTGTCAGGGTGATGGCTTGTGCCGGATGGTGACGTGCCCATGATGCAAGTGAATCAGTAGCTGTCGGACATAAGATAATGCGACGATGTATATCTTGTTGGCTGGCCCATGCAGTAAATGTTGTTGGCTGACCAAGATGTGCCAGTCGGTTACGTCCACATTGTTCACTGGCGGAGGTGATGATGCCATTCCAATGTAACAGGCGTTTTTCGGCGCGCTCAGCGGAAAGTCGGGTGACGCAACGTTGTGACGCCAATGGTTGTATTCCTGCCACCCCCAACTCGACCGCTTTTTCGATAATCCAATCCATTTTTGATGCTTCGGGTAGTGCTTGTGCTAGTGTAATAGCGTAGGGAAGTTCAACATCATCTGGCGTGAAGGTCTTTACTTCTGCCGTGGCGCTTTTTTTTTCGATGGAGGTCAGCGTCGCAGTAAAGCTACCACCTTCGCCATTGAATAAATTGATCAAGGTTCCGCTTGCAAGGCGAATAACGTGGATATGGTGTGTAATGTGATCAGGCAAGCGAATTATCGCCCCGATGGTGAGTGTTCCTGAGTAAAAAAAACGTGGCATAGAATCTGCTGGAAAGGTGAGAGCTTGATTTTATCCTAAATTAATCTCAGTTGGTAAGATAGTAAAAATGTAAATAGCAGTAGCCGCGTGAAAAGAAAATTAAGCGCGGTGTAGTATTGCGCTCAGAAAGCTGTGTTGATTGCGCTTGAACATAGATATTTTTTAGGCGTGCCGTGATATATACTACAACGTGTGTATTCATGATGTTGGAGAGTGTATGGCAATCGAAATCGCAACGTTAGGTGGTGGGTGTTTTTGGTGTGTTGAGGCGATTTATCAAGAATTACCTGGTGTGGTGAGTCTGGAATCCGGTTACACAGGCGGAGCATTACCTCATCCGACCTATGAGCAAATTTGTACCGGAACGACTGGACACG
>Ga0302155_10000039_pt1 | contig 113699 bp, 99 predicted proteins | sample I_Bog_N3_1_FD_193508 | JGI IMG/M metagenome (GOLD analysis project Ga0302155, IMG submission 193508) | Peat permafrost microbial communities from Stordalen Mire near Abisko, Sweden - I_Bog_N3_1 | ecosystem: Environmental > Terrestrial > Soil > Wetlands > Peat | place: Sweden: Abisko, Stordalen... | reverse complement strand
AGCGAGCGCTGCTCTACTGACTCTTCTTGTGCCGCATAAGCGGGTGAGGCGCTTATTTCGGTATTATTTAGGCGGGTGACGACTTTATCCAAACCTACCCAAGAGCCGATTACAACGATATCGACGATGACTAGGCTCAGAATCAGGGCGGCAGTGGCCGGTGCAGTACGGCGCGCTAACACGATAGTAATGATGCCCACAATCAGCATCGCTGAAAAAAATGCCGAATTACCCATGCGCGAACGGGTAAGTACCAGTGCAATCACCATCACTACGAGCATGAGGCGTAGCCGCATCTTGGGGCTCATCATAAAGGTCAGTGCCGCCACCACCCGGTTTTTCCAGCCGGAATGGCCGGGGCCACCACGACCGAGCTTGGCAATCATTAAGCCTATGCCTACTGACAAGGTCATTTCCATATAGCCAGCAAAGTTATTGCGGTAGACGAAGGTGCCGATGACATCCCCGTGTATGATGTCGACAAAAAATAGCTGGTAATGCGCACCGATAGAAAATAGGAAGACACCAACAATGGCTTGGAATAAACCGCTCCAGACCAGTACGCTCATCAGCAGGCTGAGCCGTTCGGCATCGCGCACTAGCAACAAACAGAGAAAAAATACACTTAAATACGTGGTACTAAGGCCCAGCATCAAGTGGCTTTGGTATAAATCCAGCGATAAATGCATGTGGTTTTGTAAGCCGGCGGTGACTTGCACCTTATAGGCTTCGGGCGAGAGTATCTGTATCAGCGTATCTGGTAGCGGCATTATTTGTAATACCGACACCAGTAAAAATAAGAAAAAAACAAGTAATGGGGCGCGGAATTGATTGATGTGCACTAGCATGGCGGAAAAATGATGGCGCCAAGCGATCAGTGTTGATCCCAGCAAGAGCGCGACCAGCGTGACTAGTATGGCAATTGCCCAAGTGCGGTTGCTTGCTAGCGGTAATGGTATATAAACAAGGAGCGCGAGCAGTGCTCTAAATAGCCAAACGTCCGACAGTTGCTGTGTATTTTTCATTGACAAGCTAAGAATAGAATGATTTTAGCCATAAAAAAAGGTAGCTTTAAGCTACCTTTTTTATTAACTAATTAAGCAATTAGTTATGGCTTGCAGAACCGCCGCCACCACCAGATAATGATGATGTCGTGCCGCTAGCAAAACCACCGTTCGAGCTATTACCAGCTTGTGCTACCTGATTTTGGCCATTTGCACCAGCAGCAGTTGCCGGTGTGTATGCCGCAATGTCATTCAAGCCGTTGTTGTACAAGGCGACAATGTCAGCATCCGATTCACTTGGATTGCCTAACTTGATGCCTGCTTCTACTACATCAATACTGATACCGGCTGCAGCTGCAACACTGGCGATAGTTGCTACATCACTGAAATGAGTGCGAGTCAGTTCGGCAATGGTTTTTGTTGGATTCTTAGATGCGGTCAACGCATTATAGATCACAGTAATTTTTGGATTTTGAGGAGCTGTATCTTGCGCAAAAGCCTGATAAGCAGGAAGAGCAGCAGTCAGCACCAGAGCGATTACACCTTGCTTAACAAATTTTTTCATCATAACGTTCCCCAATACAATTTTTGTAGATTAATTATAACCCATGATTTGCGCTATTGCACAATTTATTTGCAATCAAGTTTACATTTTAGCAGTATTTACAACAGCGTACCGCAGCACGTTGTGCTTTCCATCGTTTGTGTGGGGGGGCAAAAACAATAGGTTGTAGTTGCTGATTGTAAAAATACTGACCATACTATTATGTAGTCCCACACGTAATACAATCGGGCTGGTGAATTGAGTGTTGAATTGAGTCTTGTTTACAGAGAGTGTCAGAATTATGTTATCGAATCCTCCCCGTTATCGTATTGGTCTAGTAGCGAACCGCGCGCATCAGGATGCACCTGATTCTGCCCTGGTGCGTTTGCTGACGGACGCGCACAGTGCGATTGTTGATTATCTTAAACCCGAATTAGTGGTTGTCGGTAGAACGCTGGATGCGATTCGTACGCATGGTTTATTGCCGGGGTACGAGTCGATTGAGCGTTTTCCGTATGGGCGTGAGGGTGGATTGATGCGTTTGGTATCGCGTATTGTGGAAACTGATCCGTTGCGGTCGTTGGACGCGGTGATTTATTTAATTGATCCGGTCGATCCTTCCTCGAATTATCCAGAAGCGTTGGCATTAAAGCGGCAATGTATTGTTCACGGTAAGCCATTTTTGTCGACATTGGCCGGTGCGCGTGAGTGGCTGGAGCTGGAAGCCGTCGCTGTTGGCGCGCCACCTGACGCGCGTTTGGATGCGACCTTTGATTTGCCCAATGAGAGCATTGCACTGATCGCGCATGATGCCTTAAAGGGACGCATGATTGAAATGGCGGAAAGTCATTTTGAACTACTGGATCAATTTTCCATGCGTTATGCAACGGGCACCACGGGTGGGTTGTTGAATAAGCTGGCGCAAAAAATCAAGGGTGAGGAAGCGGGGCGCAATTGGGTCAAGCCATTTTTGAGCGGTCCTTTGGGTGGTGATGCGCAAATTGCCGAATTGATTTTGGATCGTCAGTGCCGTCGTATGTTATTTTTGGAAGATCCGCATGTCGCGCGTCAGCATGAAGCCGATATTCAACTATTGGAACGCGCCGCACGAACACTAACGGATTACGCTTCGTGTAGCAACGATGTCAAGGATGTGGAACGCTGGTTACGGTTGATGGAGTTGCGGCGTGGATTCACATCGTAACGACACTAGGTTCCCGCCAAGGGCGCGCGGGAATGACGGAGTGAGGCGGGGGAATGACGGAGTGAGACGCGGGAATGACGGAGTGAGGCGGGGGAATGACGGAGTGAGACACGGGAATGATGGGGGTTCAATGCGCGGTGAGTTTTTGAACCCAGCCTTCTGCTGGTTCTGGTTTGCTGTAAAAATACCCTTGCATCGTCACTTTGCCGCGTTGGTTGAGGAAATAGGCTTGTTCTGCGGTCTCTACGCCCTCTGCAACAATATCTAAATGCATGTGCTTGGCTACAGCGAGAATGGTTTCGACCAGCATGGCGTTATTGGGGTCGGTGGTGATGTCTTGTACAAACGATTTGTCGATTTTTAATTCTTGAATCGGTAATTGCTTCAGGTACGAAAGGGAAGAGTACCCCGTGCCAAAATCATCTAGTGAAAAATGGATGCCCATGGAGTGTAATTCGGTCATTTTTCCGATAACATCATTGATGTTGTTAATTAACATGCCTTCCGTGACTTCGAGCGTTAGTTGATTTGGATTGATGCCACTCAGACGTATGCCTTGTTGAATTTGTGCGACAAAATCAGTGCGGCGGAAGTGCCGCGGGCTGATGTTGACGGCAATCCTGATCGGAAAGTCGGCTAAGGCTGGATTGGCGAGTAATTGGCAAACTTTGTTAAACACCCACGTCCCCAGTTCAACAATCAAATTGGATTCTTCGGCAATCGGAATAAAGCTGTTGGGAGGGAGTAATCCATGTTTGGGATGCTGCCAGCGAACTAGTGCTTCCGCCCCGACAATCGTACCATCAGCATCAACTTGTGACTGCAAAAATACCCGCAATTCATCCATAGCTATGCCCTGATGTAACTCACTTTCGACACTGAAACGATGCTTGGCCATTTGGTCTAGGCCATTTTCAAAAAAGGCAGTTTGGCCCGTGCCACGGGATTTGGCATGATGGAGTGCCGTATTGGCGCGCCGGAGGACATCTATTGCCGTGTCTTTGCTGTTTTCAGGGAAAAGTGAAATTCCCATGCCGGCCGTGAGGGTGACGTGATCATTGGCTAATTCAAGCGGTGCAGTCAATGCACGATGGAGTTGTTCTGAAATTTGTAATGCTAAATGCGCTGCTGGATGCTGATGTGGTGCTAGGTCCATCAGTACAATCGCAAATTCATCACCAGTGACACGGGCAATTATGTCGCCGTAACGTAGCGTCGTTGATAAGCGCTGGGCTACTGCTTTGAGGAGAGCATCACCAAGTAATTGACCGCCTGCGTCGTTATAGGTTTTGAAACGATCAATATTAAATAGTAGTAGCGCACTACGGTGATTGTGACGCTGGGCTTTTTCTATGGCATTTTCCAACTGCGCTAACAGCAAGGTGCGATTGGGCATCCCTGTCAAGGCATCGTAAAAAGCGAGCTGATGCAGCTTTTCTTCCGTCTGTTTTTTTTGGGTGATGTCTTCTTTGATCGCTAAATAGTGAGTAATCACACCGTTGGGTTGACGTATAGGGCTAATCACCGCGTGCTCAATGTAATCGGTGCCATCTTTGCGGCGATTAAAGAATTCGCCTTGCCACGTTTCCCCTTTGAGCATTTTTTCCCATAAGTCCGCATACGTGCTTTTGGGGGTATTGTTAGAGTGCAGTATGCGGGGATTTTTACCAATCAGATCGGTGAGACTGAAGCCAGTGTTGCGGATAAATGTTTCATTGACGTATTCAATATTGCCCCGTATATCTGTGATGACGATACTTTCAGGACTTTGTTCCACCGCCATGGAGAGTTTTCGTAGCTGGTCTTCTGCATTTTTTCGTTCGGTAATATCCTGGATGGTGCCATTCATGTAGACCACCGCGCTCATAGTGTTGACCGTTGCTCCACCGCGTACAGTCACCCACCGCGACGTGCCGTCTGAGTGAATTATTTGTGCATTGCACTCGTAACTGGTGCCATGTTGCAGTGCTTGTTCAGTCGCTGCTGTAATAGATGCCCAACTATCCTCTGTGTAGAATTGTTTGGTCTGTGGATAAGGTACCGGCGGCAGGGTGGGATCATAGCCAAAGATGAGGTATATTTCGTATGACCACATGTGCTCGTTCGTGATCACATTCCATTCCCAGTTACCTAATTTCGCCAGATGCTGAGAAACGCGTAGCGTGGCGGTATTTTTTTGATAGGCTAGCTCAATTAATTTTTCAGTTTGGATATCCTTAATGATAAGGAGGAAATAATCCGGACTTGAATCTGCGTTGCGTATCAGCGTGGTGGTGGTGTTGACCCATATGCTATCGCCGTTTTTTTTGAGATAGCGTTTCTCGCGGGAGTCACTTTGGATTTCATTATCCAGTAGCCGTCGCATTTGCTCTAAGGTTATTGGCAGGTCTTCTGGAAAAAGAAGCTGCTTGGTAGTCAGCGCCAGAATTTCGCTATGGCTATAGCCAGTAATGGCGCAAAATTTTTGGTTGACTAATTGCCATTGCCCTTCTGGCGACAATAGCACAATACCGACGGCAGCTTGCTCAAAGGTAGCGCGAAAACGTTGTTCACTTTGTGCCGCTGCGCGCAGGTACTGTTCTGCATCATAGTGGGCGGAGGCGACTTCTTGGTACAGACCTAAATTTTCTAATCCTTGCGCGATTGCATCTGCTAGTGCTTGTTGTAATACAATTTCTTCGGTACTGACATGATGCTGTTCTGCCCAATAACATCCGATTGCGCCAATTGAACCGCTGCGACCAATCGGTATCATGGACAGACTTTTGACAAAGGTGGAGCGATACAGCTCAAATGGTACTCTGGGGTCAAGCGTAATATCGCTGATAAAGGCGCTTTGATTATGCAGTATGACCCACCCCGCAACGCTATAATTCAATGAAAAATGCATGCCTTTCCATAGCGGTGCGATCGCATCTTCATTGAGATACAGGCATTGTCCTTTGTCGCGCAGAATTAGAGTGCAGCCTTGTGCCCCCAAAAACGTACGTCCGGCTTTGCAGGCGAGATTAGAGAGCGCCTGTAGGTCGAATGAGGAGGTAATCTGGTTAATTGTATCAGTCAGTTGGTGAAATACATCGGGAGTGGATGCACTGATACCGAGAGAGCGCGTGTTCACCTCAGATAGCTCGGCATCAGACCTGATATCTGAATATGTCAGAGAATCGGGAGTGACCAATTTATCCATGGATGGGTGATTCCAATTTTTAATTTATAATTTTTATGGCCGTTAAGCGATCATTTTTATGGGGCGAGATCCCAGATAATGCGACTAATATATTGCATTAAGAGAAGATTGAGCTTGTTATTTATCAAAGTCAAGGATTTGTTGATGGATGTGTGATAAATATTAAAAAAACATTGAATTGCTATTAGGTAATTTAATATTTTAGTGGTATTTAGATAATATAATGCTCAACGCCCCATCACATTGATGTGCTGGGGCGTTGTTGGTGAATTACTAGCTTATGCGTGTTTATTTTGCATCTGGTTGATAGATTTTGTCAAACACACCGCCATCGCTGAAATGGGTTTTTTGCGCATTTTGCCATCCGCCGAAGGTATCGTTAATCGTGAATAATTTCAGTTTAGGAAATTTTGACGCATATTTAGCGGCAACGGTAGGATCTGTTGGGCGATAGTAGTTATGCGCTGCAATTTCTTGACCTTCAGGGGAGTACAGATATTGCAGATAAGCTTCAGCAATTTTACGGGTGCCACGTCTGTCGACGACTTTATCAACGACGGAGACCGGTGGTTCAGCCAAGATGCTAGTCGTTGGAAAAACAGTATCGAATTTATCTTTACCAAATTCCGCTTGAACCAGATAAGCTTCGTTTTCCCATGCCAACAAGACATCGCCTACACCACGTTCTGCAAACGTAACGGTAGCACCACGTGCACCGGAATCCAGAACCGGCACATGTTTATAGACTTCAGTAATATACGCACGCGCTTTGGCATCGTCGTTATTAAACTTTTTCAGTGCATAGCCATAGGCAGCGAGGTAAGCCCAGCGTGCGCCACCGGATGTTTTTGGATTTGCTACGATGACGGATACGCCTGGTTTAACGATATCGCCCCAATCTTTAATTCCTTTTGGGTTGCCTTTGCGTACCAGCAAAACAATGGTGGATGTGTATGGTGTACTGTTGTGCGGTAGGCGTTTTTGCCAATCTGGGGCGATTAATTTTCCGACGCTGGATACTTCATCGATATCATAGGCTAGCGCCAGGGTCACGACGTCGGCGTCCAAACCATCGATAACGGAACGGGCTTGTTTACCGGATCCGCCATGCGATGCTTTAATCGTTAAATTGTCGCCTGTTTTTGCTTTCCAGTAAGCGGAAAACGCTTTGTTGTACTCTTGATAAAGTTCGCGTGTTGGATCATACGACACATTAAGTAAGGTGTAATCGGCCGCCTGAACGGTGTGTGCCGCTTGCGCAAATAGCGCTACGGTGATGAGGGTTCGAGCGAATTTTTTTAACATAATAAGTCAATTCCAAAAAGTCAGATGGTGAAAATAAGGGTTACCAAAATGATTCATCAAAGGGTTTTTAAACCTAGTGATTACTGACGGCGATTAGCCACCAGGTTGCGTTAAAACTGCCAGCTTAGTGACACCAGAGCGTTGAATATTGGTAATCACTTTCGCTACTGCACGGTAAGGCACGCCTTCATCGGCTTGCAGGCTCAAGGCCAGATCCGGGTCATGTGACACCAATTCTTTCAAATCAGTTTCAACTTCGACTAAGGTCACTTCACGTTTATCGATAAATACTCTGCTGGCGGCATCAATACTCACAGTCACGGTCTTAGCGGAAGAGGGTGGCGAAGTGGTCGATGTTTTTGGCAAATTGATGTGGACTGCGTTATTGAGCAACGGTGCCGTAATGATGAAGGTCACCAGCAGCACCAGCATCACATCCACAAGTGGGGTGATATTGATGTCGCTTACGACGTCGCTGCTATCTCTGCCGGTGGTAAAAGCCATTATGCAAATACTCCTTGAGGTTTTTGGGTACTGATCGCTTTTGCTGGTATTGGTTTGACAGTGGCTTTAACCACGCGGAAACCATTTTTCTGTGCAAGATTAACAAAGTCTGTGGCGTAGTTGTCTAATTCGGCCGCAGTTACTTTTAAGCGACGTACATAGAAGTTAAATGCTAAAACAGCCGGTACAGCAACCGCAATACCCACACCGGTTGCTACTAGTGCTTCACCAATTGGACCCGCGACGACATCAATACTGGCAGTTGCACTTTTTCCAATGGCACTCAGCGCATGAATAATCCCGAATACGGTACCAAACAAACCGACAAAGGGAGCCGTACTTCCTACTGATGCGAGAATCGCGAGGCCACTTTCCAGTGAGCTGTATTCTTTTTGGATTTGTTGACGCAGATGACGTTCCAGTAATTCTTGACGATCCCAGCTATGTTCCAGATCGTGTTCGGCATTGATACCGTCGTGAACGTATAGTGCATCAAAGCCAACACTGGCCAGACGTGATTTAGGACTGCTATCGCTTACCAGTGCTGCTGCTGCATCTAAACTGCTAGCTGCCCAGAATTGTTTGGTAAATTCTTTGTTGCGACGTGATACACGCCAGTGTTGCACGCCTTTCACCAGAATCAGTACCCACGTAACAACCGAGAATACGACGAGAGAAATCAGCGCGGCTTGGACGATAAGATTTAAAGTTGAGTCATTCATGAGAGGCATTCAAAAGTTATAAAAGTGGTAAAAATATGGCGTTTCGTTAGGAAAGTTTAAAATTGAGCGGCACTTTTACAAATGCATCGATGGGTGTTTCACCGCGTTTTGCTGGTTCAAATTTCCAGCTCGTCACTGTTTTAATTGCAGCATCATCCAATAACCGTTGCCCACTGGTTTTTAGTACGGTAATGCTATCTGGTAGGCCCGAGGCGAGTACATGAACATTTAATATCACTAGTCCGTGGTACCCCTTGAGTAAGGCTTCTGGCGGGTAGGAGGGCGCAGGGTTGTTTAAGTAGCCGGCAAATCCGCGTGGTTCGGTGATTTTTTCAACAGGTGCTGGTGCTGGAGGCGCGGGTGGTGTCGGCGCAGGAACCGCAGCAGCTACCCGTACCGCGTCAGGAGATGGCGTATTGTCGACGGGTGTATCGTTGACCACGGGGACGTTCTGTGGCACTGGTACGGGTTTGGCGACAGGCTGCGGTTTAGCAACTTGTGGAATCGGTTTTGGTATAACCACCGGTGGTGGCGGCGGTGGGGGTGCAATGTCGATACTCAGCGGTGGCGGTGCTGGCGTTTTAATTGCCTGTATCGTGCCAGGGCGGTTAATCGACGAGATAATCGCGGCGTGTAATACCAATGTGAGAACCACCAGTCCAGCGATGCCACTTTTATTGCTGACGCCACTATTCTGGATCTTGGCATGGAGAGCTGACAGCGATGCGATAGCGGCTTGACGGGCACGCTGATCGGATAGATCGCCACTTGGCTTTGACTGACGTGGAGTGCGTCGTGCAGCCGCGCGGCGGTGCGAGTTATTAATGCTCTCAAAAGTCAATGCAGACATAATTAGGCCCCTTTTTAAATGCGTAAATTAATTTCTATGTGTTATCTCTAGCAGAAAACGTGCCTGAATAGCTTATGTGTGGATTTACCTATGAGAACGCGGTTTTTTTCTGGAAGAGGGTGCGATGCTAAGGTCTGTATTGCTAACAATACGACACATAACTGGTGAAATTACAGCAGTTAATCGTCATGACGGTGTTGGTTATTGAACAGTTGTGGGTATGGAGGGAAGGCATGCAATACGAATGCAGTGAATGCATCCGTATTGCATGACCTTATTTATTGTTTGCCGCGGAACACAATACCAAACCAACGTGGATTGGCAGGGGTGAAGCTGTCCCAAGTTTGCAATAATGGTGTTTGGTTGTTAAAGGCATTTTTGATCAACAAACTAACATCAAAGGTTTTTTTCGCATTGCCGATACCGACCGCAACGTCCGTTAAGCTATTGCCACCGATCCAAGCATACGATGATAACGATGCATCCGAGTTATACCGGCTTGTAAATGTGGTATTGAAGCTGGTATGGAACTCTTTGTCACCTGATATGGGTAAGTTGTAATCAACAGCAAGGTTGCCAGTGAATTTTGCGGCGCCGGGCAAGGCCTGACCAGAGACATCTTGGTACGGAGCCGCCCCAGAATAGCCATTTTCTACCGGTTGTGCAGAATTGGTAAATGATTTGTAGAAGGCGTTATCGTATGAACCTGAGAGTCGGACTACGGTATGTTTGATCCCATTATACGTGGCATCCAGTTCTAATCCCCGCGAGATAACTTTGGCTGCATTGCCGGTTGCCGTCACATAGGCAAGTGGGGTGGCACTACCACCTGCGATATTCAATGCAGTGGTGTATTGATCCACTATCCGCACAGCTTGTTGGTAGTTGGCGATATTAGTCCAGAATAAATCACCATTCAAAATCAGGGTTTTATCCAATAATGCCGATTTAAAACCCCATTCATACGACGTAGTGCGTTCGGCTTTTACTGGATCCGAAATGCCATTGACGAACTGTGAAATTCCAGACTTTACACCGTATTGTAGCGATACGTAGGTCGTCATATTATCGTTGATTTTAAACGATGGACTGATATTTAATGTCGGCAGATTACCAGAATAACCTTGTGCAACGGCTTGATTGGCCAAGATGCCGATATTGGCAGCGCGGATGTTTTTGGCATCAGCTACCTGTTGCAATTGTGCGGCAGTTAAGCTGCTGTAAGCAGCACCAGCTACACCAGTCGATTTGACTCCAAAGTATTGTAATGCGACGGAATCAGCCAAGGCCAATTGAGTCGCATTGTTAGCGCCTACCCCCGTATTGACAAGAGCACCGGTGCTGGATGAGTTGAATCCACCCAGTTGAACGCCATTGACGGATGGCGCATTCAGTGCAGCACCATAGCCATTATCAAGAAGCGGGATGCTACCAGCGTTAGCACGTTGCTCATGGGTAATGCGTGCGCCAGTAGTCAGGGTAAATCGATCAGAAAAATGTAGGTTGCCTTGAGCAAAAATTGCGTCACTGGTATTACGAATATCCTGTACCGTGGTCAATTCGTTGACGCGATCCAGCGAATTTACCATTAACAATTGCCCAGCAGCGGTAGCGTCTAGGCGGTTGTATTGTGGACTTGAGGCAAACCAAGCTCCAGCATCACTACCGAAAGATTTTTGCGACGTATAAACATTGCGGTCTTTTAGGAAGTAAGCGCCGCCGGTATAGTCAAAAAATCCGCCGACTTCTGAGCTAATGCGGAATTCTTGGCTAAATTGTTTGTACTCCTCATAAACACCACCGGAATTTGGGTTAATGTCGAACGGTGTACCCTCATCATTGACAGCGTTAAAATGGTAGTCTTTATAAGCCGTGATTGATGTCAATGTATGCGTGCCTAGCGTCCAATTCAGTTCGAGACTGGAGCCTCGACTACCGGTGATCAATGGGTTTGCGCCATTTAGGTCAACAGCATTCTGGCCAGCGCCATTCAGGTAAGTACCTAGGTAACTGTAATTGCCGTCAGCTGTAAACCAGCTGCGACCCAGTCGCGTTTGTGCATCGGTTGCCAGCGTGTTGGTTGAACCATTGGAATACAGGCCAGGTGTTTGGGTATAAATGGTCCGGCTGTTTGTGGTTTCGCCTGATGCTGGGGTGATTTCAACTGAAAGTCGTGCGTTAAAATCCTGGGATGGCGTTAGTAGAAATTGTACGCGACCAGACATGCGATCGGTGTTGGAAAAAGTTTGATCGCGGTCATTCAGGTTGACCATATCACCAAGGCCTTTGTCAGCACTAAAGGTTCCGCGCCATGCTAAAAGATCATCCACAATTGGTCCTCCACCTGCGTAGGTGCCAGCCACCGTGCCGCGCTGACCCAAGGTCAGAGAGTAGTCGGAGCTTGGGGTAAAGGAAGGGCGGTTGGTGGTAATGTTAACAACGCCCATGTCAGCATTTTTACCACCCAGCGCACCCTGAGGTCCGCGTAACACTTCTAGTGTGTTTATATCGGTAAAATCGTAGCTGGAAGTCAGCGCATTAAATGCATAGCTCACGCCATCAACGGTGACGCCAACGCTTGGATCTTGCGCTTCGGTTGTCCCGATTTTACCAATGCCGCGAATGGAAATACTACTAGTACGCTGATTTCCTGTATTCCAGGATACATCGGCAGCGCGTTTCAGAATGGAGCCAATATCAGCGGCATTTAATTTTTCTAAATCTGTTCCTGCCGTAATCGAAATCGATGTAGGGATATCTTTAACTGCAGCAATTCGAGAGGTGCCCGTGACAGTCACTTCACCCAGAGTTTGTTGTTCTTCGACTGCCGGTGCTGCGGTAGCGGGAGGGGTGGCAGTGGTTGCGACAGCAGCTGTTCCTGCGCCATTCTGTGCGGCAGCTTGTGCAGCTATCGTTTGTTTTAATTTAAGAATTTCAGCTTGTAAATCAGCGATACTTGGATCAGCTGCGTATGATGAACCAGAAGCGACCAAAAATAAGCCAGCGATGATGGAAGCGATCGGTTGTAAGCGAAACGACGTTTGGGTGCGACGCGTTCGCTGGCTACTGGTAGTCTTGTAGCGTGGGGACGAGGTGCTCATTGCAAAGTTCTCCTAAATGAATAATCAGTCAGTGCTAATGCGGTTTGCATGGAGTTGCGGTGATAATGTTTTCTGTAAAAGTATGTAAATAATTATTGACATAGTTAATGCATTGCAGAAAACGTGCCTGATTAAGCACTATGCGGATTTACCTATGAAGGAGTGTGAATTTACGGAATCGGCATGCCGTATCGTCTGATGAATTATTAACAATACGATACATGACTGTTGAAATATAATGAGCGAATAGTCGACTGACTGTTTGAATTTGATCTGGGGCGTACTGATGTACTATTTCCCCCCGCTCAATGGAAGTAATGAGTGCAAAAAACGATTTAAGGAGATTAATTTTAGCGCGAAGTATCACCCTCAGCGCAAGCGTCCAACGTAGGCAATCTCTGAAGGTGCTCCGGCGTAGTCGGTTAATAGCGGGCTGTCAGTGGCAACAGCCGAGCGTTTTTCCATCGCCGGTGTTTTCTCCGTAGCAGCTTTAACTGCCATACGCTCTCTAGCTGCCGATACTTTTTCCGATGTCGCCGTTATGGTGTTCAGAAAAAGACCCTTATCACCAAAAAACAGGTGCTCCAGACGCTCCGCAATTTGATCCACATCGGGTAAAGTAGATTGTTTTGCCAGATCCAGTATATGGCGACAGTAGGTCGGACTGATGCGCATGTATTCAATGTCCGTAATACGCAAATTCTGACGCCGAAAAATGACATGCAATCGCGACATTAGTGAAAACGCCTGATTCTCTTGTTCAGCATGGCTAACTTCAACATGTGCTTGCATAATCCTTTTTCCTTGTTGGTGATACCGGTACCATGATTAAACCTGTTCGCCATGTAACGCCAGATCCAACCCATCGCGCTCCTGCTCCGGCGTCACCCGCAATCCAGTCACCTGACTGACAATCGCCAGCAATAATGCCGTCATGATGCCGGAATATGCAATGGTCGCCAGTACACCCTCTAATTGGATCAGGATGTTTCCTTCCACACCGCCAATCGCTTTCACCGCGAAGACACCTGTCAGTAATGCACCCACAATGCCGCCAACAGCATGCACGCCGAAGACATCCAGTGAATCGTCGTAATTGAATCTGGCTTTCAGGGAAGTGGCACCCCAATAACAGGAAATACCTGCGACTAGACCGATCACCAACGCGCCGCTGGCATCGACGTAGCCGGAAGCCGGTGTAATAGCAACTAAACCTGATACCGCTCCTGATACCAAGCCCAATACCGATGGTTTTCCGCGACGAAACCATTCTGCCGCCATCCAGGACAGTGCTGCTGTTGCTGTAGCGAATTGCGTCACCAGCATCGCCATACCGGCACGGCCGTCCGCTGCATCGGCAGAGCCGGCATTAAAGCCAAACCAGCCAACCCACAACAGGGATGCGCCGATGACCGTCAATACCAAATTATGCGGCGCCATGGATTCTTTGCCAAATCCGACGCGCGGCTTGAGTATATAGGCTGCAACCAGACCGGAAATACCGGCATTGATATGCACCACGGTACCACCGGCAAAATCCAGTACACCCCGCGCGGCCAGCCAGCCTGTCGGTTCCCAGACCCAATGCGCCACTGGGGCATACACACACAGCGACCATAGAAGAATAAATAGTAACAAAGCAGAAAATTTCATGCGTTCGGCGATGGCGCCGGTAATCAGTGCCGGCGTAATAATCGCAAACGTCATCTGAAACATCATGAACACGCTTTCCGGTATAGTAGGCGCAACATGATGTACCATCACTTTACCGGCATCCTTGAAAAACGACATGCCATGCAACATGAAACGATCTAGGTTGCCGATAAATGGGGATCCGGGCATGAATGCAAGACTGTACCCTATCACTACCCATAGCACCGTGACGAGGCACGTTATGGCGAAACTATGCGCCATCGTTCCCAGCACATTTTTTCTGCGCACCATGCCGGCATAAAACAGTGCCAAACCAGGGATCGTCATTAATAATACCAAGGCTGTGGCGCTCAGCATCCAGGCGGTATCACCGGCGCTGATTTTGGCGACATCGATCAGCGTCGGGGTTGTGATAGGGAGAGAGATGGTACTTGTGGTAACCGGCGCAGCGATTGGCGTGGCAACTGACGTCGGCGCTGCTATAGCGGAAGCGGAGGCATTGGCATCTGGGGCACTGGATGATGCAGCGGCCGTCAAGCCCACTGCTGCTGTCGGATCAGTTTGCTGTGCTATGGCGAACGTTAGCGAAAACAGCATCATCAGACCGACCAGAATTTGCCGTACCATCCTAAAATTCGCTTTCATCTGTCATGCATTCCTGTAGTTGGTTAATCATAAGCATTGGTGCTCATGAGACTACAAATGCATAAATCGTGCCAGAATGAATTTTATTGACTTAATTGCAATTAAAATGCGCATAATGCATGTAATTTACACATTAAATTGCTATTTAATTATCAAAATTATGGATTTTTACTGATTTTTTACAGATTTCAGCACCATATCCCTGCATGGGTTTGGTGCAATGCACCACAATTACGCGCTCGTGACTTCCATTAGGTGGCTAAAAAATAGCTAAAATGCAATACGGATGCCGTGAATGTATCCGTATTGCATGGGACTTACATATTTATTTGCTTATCTTCTTAATTATTGCTTACCACGGAACACAATACCAAACCAACGTGGATTGGCTGGCGTGAAGCTATCCCAAGTTTGCGCTAATGGTGTTTGGTTGTTAAAGGCATTTTTGACTAATAAACTCACATCAAACGTTTTCTTGGCATTACCGACACCGACCGCAAGGTCCGTGACACTATTGGCGCCGATCCAAGCATACGATGACAAGGCCGTATCCGAGTTGTAACGGCTTGAGAATGCCGTATTGAAACTGGTATGGAACTCTTTATCGCCAGACACTGGAATATGGTAATCCGCTGCCACATTCAGCGTTACTTTAGCAGCTCCGGGTAGTGATTGACCGGATACATCCTGATATGGTGCTGCTCCGGCATAACCATTTTCTACTGGTTGTGCAGAATTGGTAAAGGATTTGTAGAATGCGTTATTGTAAGCACCAGCAACTCGGATGGTCGTGTTTTTGATGCCGTTATAGGTCGCATCCAGTTCAAACCCGCGTGAAATCACTTTGGCCGCATTGCCAGTCGCTGTAGTGTAAGCGAGGGGGGTGGCGCTACCCGCGGCGACGTTTAATGCGGTGGTGTATGAGTCCACTACCCGAACTGCTTGCTGATAGTTAGCGATATTTGTCCAGAATAAATCACCGTTTAAAATCAGTGTTTTATCTAGCAGTACTGATTTAAAACCCCATTCATACGATGAGGTGCGTTCTGCTTTGACTGGATCCGAGACACCATTGACGAATTGTGAAATCCCAGCTTTAACCCCATATTGGAAGGTCGTATAGGTCGTCAGATTATCGTTGATTTTATACGATGGGCTGATGTTAATGGTTGGCAGATTACCTGAGTAGCCTTGCGCTGTTGATTGATTAAACAATACCCCTGCGTTGGCTGCACGGATGTTTTTGGCATCGGCAACTTGTTGCAATTGGGCTACGGTTAAGCTGCGGTAGGCAGCACCCGCTACGCCCGTCGATTTGACCCCAAAATATTGTAATGCGACCGAATCAGCCAAGGCTAATTGGGCTGCATTATTGGCGCCTGTGCCGGTATTGATCAGCGCACCGGTGCTGGAGGAGTTAAAGCCACCCAACTGAACACCATTCACGGAAACTGGATTCAGCGATGCGCCGAAGCCATTATCAATAATGGAACTACTGCCACTGGTGCTACGTTCTTCATGGGTAAAACGTGCACCTGTCGTAAGAGTAAATTTATCGGAAAAATGCAGATTGGCCTGTGCAAAAATCGCGTCACTGCTATTTTCAATATCCTGCACCCCAGCTGGGGAGTTATACAGCATGGCTAAACGGTCCAGCGAATTGACCATCAGTAACTGACCTGCTGCGGTCGCATCTAAACGGTTGTATTGTGCTGTGCTGGCAAAGTAAGCGCCCGCATCACTACCCCATGACTTATTATAGTCCGCGATATCTTGCGTTTTCAGGAAATAGGCACCAGCTTGATAATCAAGGAAGCCACCTTGTTCTGAACTGATACGGAATTCTTGGCTAGCTTGTTTATAGTTGAGGAAGAAGCCACCCGAATTTGGATTAATGTCGAATGGCGTACCTTCGTCATTCACTGCATTAAAATGATAATCTTTATACGCGGTGATGGATGTCAGTGTATTTGTTCCCAGCGCCCAATTCAGTTCGAGAGTAGCGCCTCGACTGCCGGTTACTTGTGGTAATCCATTGTTGTAATCTACTGCACCTAGGCCGGAACCATTGAGGTAATTGCCTAGATAACTATAGTTGCCCTCAGCGGTAAACCAACTACGACCCAAGCGTGTTTGCGCATCGGTGGAAAGCGGGTTGATGCTGCCATTGGAATAGATTGATGGCGTTTGGGTAAAAATAGTACGGTTATTCGATGTTTCACCGGAATTCGGTTGAACTTCAACAGAGAGACGCGCGTTAAAATCACGTGTTGGCGTGAGTAGGAATTGTACCTTACCCGATAGACGATCTGTGTTGGTAAATGATTGATCGCGATCAGCCAGATTGATCATGTCGCCTGATCCTTTATTAGCGCTAAAGGTACCACGCCATGCTAGCAGATCATCCACAACCGGTCCACCTGCCGCAAAGGTAGCAGCAACGGTACCGCGCTGACCAAAGGTTAATGAATAGTCGGAGCTTGGTGTAAATGAAGGGCGGTTGGTGGTGATATTAATGACGCCTAAGCTAGCATTTTTACCGGACTGCGTACCTTGAGGGCCGCGCAATACTTCAAGGGTATCGACATCGGTAAAATCATAGCTGGATGTGAGCGCATTGTAAGCGTAGCTAACGCCATCAACGGTGACGCCGACGCTAGGGTCCATCGCTTCGGTCTGACCAATTTTACCAACGCCACGAATAGAAATACTGCTGCTGCGTTGGTTACCCTGATTCCATACAACATTGGATGCACGTTTCAGGATGGCACCAATATCGGAGGCATTTAATTTTTGCAAATCTTCGCCGGTGCTAATGGAAATCGACGTAGGGACATCTTTAACTGCCGCAATCCGTGATGTGCCCGTGATAGTCACTTCACCCAGCGTTTGCTGTTCTTCTGCTGCGGGTGCTGCGGCTACAGGAGCGGCTGCGGGTGTTGCCGCAGTAGCGGTAGTGCCAGTCGCATTTTGTGCGGCAGCTGCTTGTGCAGCAATGGTTTGTTTTAATTTCAGAATTTCAGCTTGTAAATCAGCGATGCTTGGATCTGCTGCATACGAAGAGCCAGAAGCGACCAAAAACAATCCTGCAATGATGGCTGCGATGGGTTGTAGACGAAACGAAGCCTGGGTACGACGCGTTCGTTGGCTGCTATTTTTATTGTTGTGATGGGGCGTGGTACTCATTGCAAAATTCTCCTAATAATGGGAACTAAATACAATTAGTAACGCAAGTTACATACCAGTAGCAAAAATGGTGTTTTTTATGGTTTTATGAGAAATAATTCTTTGTTTTTTAACTGATTTTAGATTAATTTAATCACTTAATTGATGATAATAGAGGATATATTTGTGTTTTTAGAGTTTGTAGCAAAAAGAATATCTTGTTGACGTATGCCGGCAAGCCATAGTGATAATGGTGGTGATAATTCAACTCTCTGCTGAGAACGATGCTTTGGGGGCTTTGTATATGTTTAAAAATCAACAGTGCTTTCCTCAGTGATTCTTGCATGGGTTAAATTGAAATTATTAATACCTATAGGATTGATTTGGGCTTGGAATTGACACTGTAACGACACTAGGTTCCCGCCAAGGGCACGCGGGAATGACGTGGTGAAAAGATAGAGCGGGAATGACGTGGCGAAAAGATAAAACGGAAATGACGTGGTGAAAAGATAAAGCGGGAATGACGTGGCGAAAAAATAAAACGGGAATGACGTGGTGAAAAGATAAAGCGGGAATGACGTAGAGTTCCGTCATTCCCGCTTAAAACGGTGGTGAAGATTACGTAGCCGTTACCAAGATGGCGTGGAAGATGCTGGCGGTTTGGTCGCTGTTGTCGCGGTGGTATTGCTGGTAGTTGTACCAATCTGCGTCGTTTTATCGGTCGATGCTGATGTTGACTCAGTTGCTGGTGCCGTTGTTGATTTTGCCGTTGGCGTTGCAAGCTGTGCGCTAGGGGCCGAATCTGTACTGCTCGCGGTTGTTGCCTCGCTAGTCGCCGCATTAGTCGTAGTGTGACGTGCCGCCCCGCTGACATAATAGACTAGCACTGCGGCACCGCCCAAAGCAATCAGGAATGCGGTCAAGCTACCGCCTGTGCGCGGAGATATAGGTGGGTCGGATGGGGTAGAGTGATGTTCTTTCCAGCCTGTTACCATCGGTTTGACCAGATTATCCTTTTTGATTAATACATAAAAACCAATGGCGATGATGTGTAGGGCGACGAGTCCTAATAACACATTCGCCAAGATTTGATGGATGCCAGTCAGGCGGCTGGACAATGTCGACTCAATCAGATCAGCCAATGGCCCAGTAAAATCGATATCATCATTGGAAAATAAACCCGTACCAGCCTGCACACCTAGTAGCGTTAGTAAGGCTAGAACGGAAAAAGCACCAATAGGATTGTGGCCAACACCACGCCATTTTCCTTGTAAGTAGGCTTTAATTTTTCCGGGCGTTGGAATAAATGTCAGGAAGCGGGCATGGGTTGATCCAATCACACCCCAGATCAGTCGAAATGTCACTAAACCGGCGATACCAATGCCTGCTTTGCCATGAATACCCATCCATTCGCCTCCAATTTCACCAGTGATAATGGCGACGGTAACCAGAATGACCAAGGACCAATGAAACACGCGTAGCGGTAGATCCCATAACTGAATACGGCTGATAACCGGAGTAGCAGCGGTGGTAGCAGAATCAACGCTATGTATATGTGATACTGGTGCCGGAACCGATGCGTCCAGAGGTTCGACATGCTGACGTTTGGCTAAATTGGATTTCATGATGATGGTTTCTTGAAGGTGTAAATTGGGTGTGCGGAATCGTGTCATTCTGCTCCCGCCATTAACACCTATTCTGTGCGTTAGTGGCGGGGGGTAACGTCGATAGCACGATTTATAAAACAGATATAGTGCCTTCATTTGACTACCGTGCTATGACGTCATGTATGTATTAATTTGCTGCTGGTGCTGGTGCACGAGGTGCTGGTACGGCAATTTTAATGATATGTGTACCACCTTGTGCTTCGTAATCTTCAGATCCGGCTGCGCCTGCAATTTTATACCCTTTAGCGGCAAGAATGTCGGCAGCTGCACCAGCACGATGTGCATGGTTAGATACAGTGATAATGGCACGATCCTTCGGAATGTACGCTAAGCTTTTTTCCAAGTCTTTTGCCTGAATATTCAGGTAAACCGGGAAGCTACCTTTTGCTGTTAATTCATCTGGACGACGGACATCAATTACTAATAATTTTTCTGGTTTGGCCAACAAAACATCGATTTGGGCACTGGTCAGGCGTGCTGCTTTATATTTCCATACATCTTCTACCGGTGCTTTGCCGCCTGCAGTTGGTGCACTATTTTGTTGTGCAAAGGCGATGGATGCTGTCAATGTCGCGATGACGATGGCGAGTTTTTTGAGATTGCTTAAGTTTTTCATAAAATTGGCCTTAATCTGAATAGTGGGTAGGTAACGAATGGGTTAGGTAAAAATTCCAGTAATAATGTAATAAATGTAATAAATGTAAAAAATAATGATCATCATTGCATTACTGAGTTCTACAGCAACCATCGTGCCACCATCGCTCCGTCAATATGCGTCCGATGTAGTTATCCAGCATTCGTGATCCATATAACGTGCAAAGCAATCTCGCTCGCCACTATTATTTCCTAATGAATTTTTGCATTAAATCATTGGCTTATCACTTAAAAAACGTATATTGAATTCGTTGTAAAGTCACTGCGCCTAGCAACGTTGACGACGTTAATTACCATAAAAATTACGAACCAAATACGCAGTATTTCCCTTGTCCACAAGTAAAAATGAAGTTGCAAATGAAGTTGTAAATGCAGCAGAGTTGCACGGCAACTGCTGAATATGCAGCAGTTGTTTGCGCTTAAGTGTTGCGTCGTCAGCACAAGATGGGTTGGTGATTTTCAATCAGAAACGTAAATGCAATTGTTGTGGATGCAGCACATGGAATATGAAATAGCTGCCAAATCAACAGTAGTGTAACAAGTAGAGAAAATCGTTTTTGTGATGGGAACTTCTGCGGCAATAGCTAGGGCGTGAATTAACTAGGTTTATTTGCGTTGGAAAATTGCCATTTTTAGCAGGAGAAATGCCTATTTTCGACGTGCGTCGTTGGGACGTAAAAAAGGGAGAATTCGGGAGGAAACATCAAGCTGGCCTGATAGTTGCTGATACGAAGGCATGCTAGCTGCGAAAGCAGGCAAACGAATCATTCAACCTTAAACATCAGGAGCGAACAAATGAATAAATTTAATAATGTCTCAGGAGTAAAAAGATGAAAACCAAATCGCTCTACATGGCTGCATTATTGACGACATCCTTTTCTATTGCGGTCACAGTGTCCGCGATGGCTGACGCGCAGTCAGTTGCCCCCGCCGCTGCAGCAACTGCCGATACAGCAAAGGCACCTGCTGCCGCAGCTAAGTTATGGGCATACCAACCTATTGCGAATGCGACAGCACCTACTGTAAAGCAAGCCAAATGGGTACGTACACCAATTGATGCCTTTATTTTGGCACAGCTGGAAGCGAAAGGCTTGAAACCGTCACCGGATGCTGATCGCGGAACCTATATCCGTCGTGCTACATTGGATGCATGGGGTATTTTACCTACACCAACAGAAGTAAAAGCGTTTGAAGCTGACCATAGCCCGCAAGCGTATGAAAAATTGGTAGATCGTTTATTGGCCTCACCGCATTTTGGTGAACGTCAGGGTCGTCGTTGGTTGGATCTGGCACGTTATGCTGATAGTGCTGGTTTCCAAGGTGACCAAACACGTCCGAATAACTGGCGCTATCGCGATTACGTTATTGCTGCATTCAATCAAGACAAACCATTTGATCGTTTTATTCAAGAGCAATTGGCTGGTGATGAATTGTTCCCTGATAGTCAAGAAGCCAAAATCGCTACTGGATTTTTGGCCGGCTATCCCGATAACAGCAATTCACGTGATTTGATTGGTCGTAAATATGAAATCGCGACCGATATGACGGATTTAGTTGGTGGTGTATTCTTGTCAGCGACAGTCGGTTGCGCTAGATGCCACAACCACAAATCGGATCGCGTCAGCCAAAAAGAGTATTTCCAATTGCAATCGTTATTTGCGAACACCAGCGTTGATGAAAAACGTCCCCTGGTAAAAGGCACAGAAACGCAATGGGATTTGGATTACGCTAAACAACAAGCGGTTTATCGTGATGCCACCAAAGATATTCGCGCTAAGCAAAAAGCGATTTTGGATACCGTACGTGAAGAAGGCTTGAAATACCATAAAGAACGTTATTTGACGGATAGTCGCTTAGCCGTGTTCAAAGCGGAAAGCGAGTGGACACCATTGGATCGTTGGGTCAACTTCCGTTTAAAAAGTGTTACCTCTGAAGCTGATATCGCAAGTTATCTGAAGTTGACAGCAACGGATAAAGACAGTGCTGATTACAAAGCTGAAAATGTTTCGAAATATAAGGAATATGAAAAGCTGACTACTGAATTGAAACAATTCGATAAGCTCAAACCAGGTAGTGGTTCAAGCCAAATCACGACGGTAACCGAATTGGGCCATGCAGAATCACCACCAACCAATATTCGTTTTGGCGGTGTACATGAACGGCCATTGGATGCAGTAGAGCCAGGTATCCCAGCATTATGGGGTGGTGACAAACTGCAAATCGTCGCAACACCAACTTCCTCAGGACGTCGTACTGCTTTAGCAAAATGGATTACCAGTCCAAATAATCCATTGACAGCACGTGTGTATGTCAACCGGGTATGGAGTCAATATTTCAATGTTGGTATTGTCAGTACTGTCGCTGATTTCGGCCGTGCCGGTCAAAAACCGACTAATCCTGAATTGCTCGACTACCTTGCAAGCAACTTTATTAAACAAGGCTGGAGCGTTAAGAAGTTGCAACGCGAAATCCTGTTGTCTAGTGTCTATCGCGAATCATCGGATGAACGTAGCGACGTACTTAAAGCAGATCCAGACAATAAATTGTTAGCGGTATTCCCACGCAAACGTTTGGAAGCGGAAGAAATTCGTGATTCATTGTTATTTGCCTCCGGTGAAATCGAAGACAAAATTGGTGGCCCAGCAGTATTCCCGCAAGCACCAAGTAATCTGGGTGCCGGTAATTTGTGGGTAGTGTCGACCGATAAACATGACTTTAACCGTCGTAGTATTTACACCTTCGTTCGTCGTAGTGTTCCGTATCCATTAACACAAACATTTGATCCAGCTGATCCATCGCATGCACATCAAAAACGTGACGTAACGACGACACCATTGCAAGCACTGACCCTGTTTAATAGTGATGTGGTGTTTGGTTGGTCGCAAGCCTTAGCAGGACGCGTAATTACTGAAGCTGGTAATGACGAATCAGCACAAATCAGCAAATTGTATGAAATTTTATTTTCTCGTGAGCCAAATAAAGCTGAAAAAGTTTTATTGAAAGAGTTTTTGAACTCACAAGAAAAAGTGATTCAGCAAAAAGCAGTAGAAGGCAAATTTGTTATCGCAATTCCTACCGGTGTCAAAGAGTCAGCAGCATTTAATCCAATTCGTGCAGCAGCATTTGTTGATTTGGTTCATACCGTGTCAAATTCGAATGACTTTGCTTATCGCTTTTAACGACAACTGGTTTTTTTAATCTTAAATTATAAATAATTAATTTATGTAACACCGTTTTGCTCATCCTGTATTACAAAACGGTGCTGCAGAAGTTCTGACAATAAGGAATTACAATCATGAGTACAAATACACGTCGCGACTTTTTGTTCAAGTCAAGTTTGGGTTTGAGTGGTGCAGCATTGAGTGGGTTTGTGCCAGGTATCGGTGCTGTATCTGCCGCCTCGGCAGCTGACTTGGTCGCTGATCCATTGGCACCAAAAGCGGGTAATTTCCCGGCAAAAATCAAATCGGTCATTTGGTTACACCAAAATGGCGCTCCAAGTACCTTGGATCTGTACGATTACAAGCCAGAATTGATCCGTTTAAACGGCCAAGATGTACCGGCTTCGTTCCTCAAAGGGATTAAAACCAGTACCCAAGGTGGTGTTGGTAAATTATTTGCATCGAACCGTACCTGGAAACAGTATGGCGAAAGTGGTGCATGGTTCTCGGATCTGGTGCCGAATATCGCCAAACATGCGGATAAAATGACCTTCATTAAATCCAGTGTGACCGTCGGTGCCACCCATGATATTTCAATTCTGAAATTGAATACCGGTGATTTGACGCCAGGCCGTCCATCATTGGGTGCTTGGGTTAACTACGCATTGGGTTCCGCCAATCCGGATTTGCCATCGTACGTCGTTTTATACAATGGTAAAAATGAACCAAGCGCCGGTTCCGTCAACTGGAGTGCTGGTTTCTTGCCAGCGGTCTATCAAGGGACGGCCTTCCGTCCGGGCCCATCGCCGATTTTGTATCTGGAACGTCCGGAATTAACCGGCGCAAAAGAACAACGTGCATCACTGGACCTGTTAAAACGCTTGAATGCACAAGGCGAAGCACGCTATCCGTCCGATACCGAATTAAAAGCACGGGTACGTTCGTATGAATTAGCTGACCGTATGCAAAAAGCGGCACCAGAAGCCGTTGATTTGAGCAAGGAATCCGATTCAACCAGAGAAAATTATGGCTTGAATGATCCTGCTACTGCCAGTTACGGTACCACCTTGTTACGTGCTCGCCGCTTAGTTGAACGCGGTGTGCGTTTTATTCAAGTGGTCTCTGGGGCGCCAGAATACCAAAATGAAGTGACTAGCTGGGATGCGCATAGTGATCTTGAAAAAAATCACGGTGTGATGGCCAAAATGGTGGATAAACCTATCGGCGCATTGTTGGCTGATTTGAAAGAACGTGGTTTGTTGGAAACGACTCTGGTGGTGTGGACGTCTGAATTTGGTCGCACTTCCTACGGTCAAAGCGGTAATGGTCGTGATCATAATCCATGGGGTTACACGCAATGGATGGCCGGTGGTGGCTTGAAAGCTGGTTTCACTTATGGTGCAACGGATGAAATCGGCCTGCAAGTCGCTGATAAAGATACCGCTGTTGATACCTATGATTTGCACGCAACGGTTCTGCAATTATTGGGTCTGGATCATTTGAAAACGACATTCTTGAACAACGGTCGTTCTGAACGTCCGACGGTTGTATATGGAAAAGTAGTCAAAGAAATTCTGAGCTAATGTAATGGGTTGTACTGTGTTCGGGTGAGCACTAAACAGCCTGAAATTTGGTTTTCAGGCTGTTTTCCACTATCGGGTTTTACTATAAATTCGTACTAATAAAAATAATAGTCACATGCGTAAATACATTATTCTTTTGGGGATCTGTGCAGGACTGGTCGCTAGCGTTAGCTCTGCTGATATTGGTATTAGTACCGACTTAATGCAATCGATCGAAGATACCAATAAAAGCTTGGCATCGAATATTTCTATCAACGATGCAAAAGCATCTACTGCGGATGCCAACGATCTGACAAACATGTTTGGGCAGGTAGAAACATTTTTTGTTCAAAAGGGCGATGCACAAGATGCTGTCGACCTTGCAAAAAAAAGTAAAGAATTGACGATGGATATTACTAAATTCGTCGCAGCTAAAAATTATGAGGCAGCAACAAATGCGGCAACAACGGTGTCTCGCAATTGCCGCACCTGCCATACGTTTTATAAAAAGGAGTAATCCATTATTAGGTCGTTCACATCAGCCGTTACTGCTTTCGTTTTTTTTCTATTGTTAGGTCTGACATTATGGGAGGTTTCCCCTGCAAGCGCTGCGCTTGTCGCGCAGGTAGCGGTAAAAGGAGACCCAGTTGCAGGAAAAGTTAAACTAGAAGCGGAACGGTGCATGGAATGCCATGATTCCTCAGGGCAAAATACCAGTAATGGCCCATTAAATAAATTTGCTACCTTATCCGGTCAACTCCCTGGCTACATCATCAAACAGGTACAGGATTTTAAATTTAATCGGCGTCATTATGAATTTATGACGATGATGGCTTCCACCCTGAGTGAGGTGGATTTGGCTGATATCGCGGCGTATTTTGGTACGGGAAGTAAAATGCATTCTGACGAAGGGATAGCTAGCCCCTTAGCCCAAAAACTGTTTCAACAGGGCGATCCATCTCGGCATATTATTGCTTGTGTTAGCTGTCATGGTGAGAGTGGAAAAGGTGTTAGTGTCGGTGCGCAGATTTACCCGACCATAGGCGGGCAGCAATGGAGTTATTTGGAACAACAGTTGCGAGACTGGCGTAGCGGAGAGCGAAAAAACAGCGTGGGTGGGGTGATGAATAGCGAAACAAAAGCGCTCACGGATGAAGAGATAGTCGCTTTGTCACATTATATTGCCAGTTTTTAGTAGCGCAGCACAGCTTGATAAAACCGCACACAGCGTCATGAATGTTACACATTATTGCACTAAGATTGGCGTCCAACAGACTGCCAAGCGTAAAAGATAAATAGTAGTCAATCAGGAGATCAAATATGAAACGATTTTTAGTAGGATTTTTGTTATCAGGAGCCATCGTTACCTCTGCATTCGCCGCCTTAAAAGAAGGGGATACCGCGCCGGATTTCAAAGCAGAGGCGTCGCTCGCAGGAAAGGCGTTCACCTTTTCATTAAAAGATGCGCTGAAAAAAGGGCCTGTGGTTGTTTACTTCTACCCATCCGCATTCACGGGGGGGTGCAATGCTCAAGCACACACATTTGCGATTAATCAGGAAAAATTTGTTGCGGCAGGCGCCACTATTATTGGTGTTTCACTAGACAGTATTACGCGTTTAAATGCTTTTTCGGCAGATCCAGAATATTGCGCTGGTAAATTTCCAGTCGCATCGGATGCTGGTGGGAAAATTGCCACTTCGTATAACCTCGCCATCAAACAGTTAGCAGCAGGTAAAAAAGATACCCGTGGTGTTGAAATCGACCATGACACGACTGAACGCACCACCTTCATCATTACCCCCAACGGGAAAATTATCGCGAGCCTCGGTTCCTTATCCCCCGTTGATAATGTCAATAAAGCACTTGAAGTCGTACAAAGCCTAAAATAAGGAGATTTTTACATGACAAATAACACAACACGCAAGACGGCCAAGGATTTTCATCCGGAAGTGCTTAAGCTGTTTGACAATTATGTGCATGGACGGATAAGTCGCCGTGGTTTTTTGCAATCCGCGACTAAATTTGCAGTGGGTGCAGTGACAGCCGAAGTATTGCTTGCGTCCTTGAGCCCCAATTTTGCGCTAGCGCAGCAAGTCCCACCGACGGATCCGCGTATCGTGACACGCTATGTTGAGTATCCTTCTCCGAATGGTTATGGCACCTTGCGTGGCTATCTGGCGATACCAGCCGGCGCCACGGGTAAGTTGCCGACGATTTTGGTGATACATGAAAATCGGGGATTGAATCCTCACATTGAAGATATTGCCCGTCGCTTAGCATTGGATAATTTTATTGCATTCGCTCCAGACGCACTGTTCCCTCTGGGCGGTTACCCTGGCGATGAAGATAAAGCACGCGAATTATTTCCTAAATTAGACCAAGCCAAAAGCCGTGAAGATTTTATTGCAGCTGCCAATGTGTTGAAAGCGCTTCCTGAAGGCAATGGAAAAGTTGGTACAGTTGGGTTCTGCTACGGTGGTGGCGTCGTGAATTATCTGGCGACACGTTTACCTTATTTGTCTGCTGCTATTCCTTTCTATGGCACCAATCCAACGCTGACTGATGTGAGTAAGATCAAGGCAGCGGTGCAGGTACATCATGCAGGCAAGGATGAGCGTTTGGTCGCTGCATGGCCGAAATACGAAGAAGCCTTAAAAGCGGCTGGCACGCGTTATGAAGCCTATATCTACCCTGATGTAGAGCATGGCTTTAATAATGACACCACACCGCGGTATGACCAAGCTGCCGCCAAGTTAGCATGGCAGCGTACTGTTGCCTTTTTTAACCAGCATCTACGCGCTTAATTGCGTTGATGTATTACTGATTTATTTCACCGATTTATCTCACCCAAAGGAAACACATGAAAACGAACGTTAAAAAAATTATTGCCCCAATTCTGGCTTTATCCCTTTTGGCAGCTGCATCTATCGTTATGGCGCAACAAGCCCCAAAACCAGAAAAATTAATTCAAATTCGTCAATCCAGCTTTCAAGTGATTGCGTGGAATTCTGGTCGTATTAAAGCCGCACTGGATGGTCAATACAATAAAGACGAAGTAATCAAAGCATCGAATGCGATTGCAGGAATCGCCGGTTCCGGTTTGGGCGCATTATTTGCACCAGGTACAGAGCAAGGTAAAGGCTGGCATGAAACATCGGCAAAACCTGAGTTGTTTAAAGATTTGAAACATTTCGCAGAATTGGGCGCAAATTTTTCAAAAGAAGCGAATGAGTTGGCATCGGTTGCTGCCGGTGGTGATGCTGCTGCCGTTAAAGTGCAATATGGTAAGTTAACACGTACCTGCAAAGCCTGCCATGACGATTTCAAAAGCAAAGACTAATACACTGACAAGTTGAGCTTATGATGAGCTCATTAAACTAGCGTGTGAATCTGGTTTTTACAGGCAGAATAGTAACAATTGTACGTTTCAATTACACATTGAAACACAGTGAAACACATGATTACACTATGCGCGTAAATCGCGTGTAGTGTGTTATAGGTTTACAGGAGGAAACAGAAAATTTCTGTCAAATCCGGTAGAATTCGTTTTGGTCTACGTGAAATCCATTGTGTTAAAGAAAATCAAAAAGCCAGAAAGTCATCATGAGAAAAATCATTATTTCCATCCGTAAGCGTACGTTGTCAATTCTTGTGATGAGTGCCTTTGCCGGTGTTATTGCGCCAACTATCATCAATGCCAACCCCATTGCTGCTGCGGCTAGTATGGCCTCATTGCCGGACTTCTCCGAATTAGTTGATAAAGTAGGACCTGCTGTCGTGAATATTCGCACTACTGCTCATCATGCTGAGCTAGCTGCAGCGGATGATCAGGACGAGCAGATGCAAGAATTTTTCCGACGTTTTTTTGGTGTTCCGGTGCCGGGACAAGATCAGAATCCCAACCAAGCAACGCCCGGACCCAAAAATAAAAAATCACCGAAAGCACCTAAGGTCGTGCCTGGCGATGCGGATGAACAGTCTCCGCGCGGTATCGGTTCCGGTTTTATCATTTCGCAGGATGGTTACATTATGACCAATGCGCATGTGGTGGATGGCGCAGATGAGGTGTTTGTCAAATTGACAGATAACCGTGAATTTAAAGCCAAAATTATTGGTTTGGATGCCCGTACCGATGTTGCTGTACTCAAAATTGAAGGCACAGGATTACCTAAAGTTACGATTGGTGATTCAGCCAAAGCCAAGGTAGGTGAATGGGTGATTGCCATTGGCTCACCATTCGATTTGGAAAATACGGTCACAGCGGGGATTATTTCGGCCAAGGCACGCGAAACCGGCGATTTTCTGCCACTAATTCAAACGGACGTTGCCGTCAATCCCGGTAATTCAGGTGGCCCATTGATTAACATGCGTGGTGAGGTTGTTGGTATTAATTCCCAGATTTATAGCAAGTCCGGTGGATTTATGGGGATCTCCTTTGCAGTGCCAATTGATGAAGCTATGGGGACTGCCAACCAATTAAAATCGACTGGTCATATAACACGTGGACGCTTAGGTGTTTATTTGGGTGAGGTTAATAAAGAGTTAGCGGAATCACTTGGTTTGCCATCAGCCAAAGGCAGTGTTATTGGCCGGGTAGAAAAAGATGGTCCGGCGGAGAAGGCTGGTTTGACGGGTGGTGACATCATCATCAAATACAATAACGTGGCGGTAGATAAAAGTGCAGATTTACGTCGTTTAGTTGCTGCTACGAAGCCGGGCAGTAAAGTGAACGTGGTGGTATGGCGCAAAGGTGCAGCGCAAACGATTGCCGTTACGTTAGCTGAGGTCGAGCCAGACAAAGTCGAAGTTAAAGCGCAGGGTGATACCCCAAGCGATTCGGAAATCGCCAGCAATGCGTTTGGTATTGATGTTGTAAATCTGACGGATGCGCAGAAGAAGGAATTGCAATTATCCGGTGGGGTGCTCATCACTAGCGTTGATGGTGCTACGGTACGTCCTGGCTTACATGAAGGGGATATTATTTTAACCTTGAATAACGTTGATGTTAAAACTGTTGCGCAATTTACGGCTTTAGCTGCTAAAACGGATACTAAAAAGACGATTGTGCTTTTAGTTCGTCGCGGAGAAAATGCGCAATTTGTGTCGTTGAAGCCGGTTGCTAAATAACGGGGAATTGCACCCCATTGCGGCATGGTGTCAACTTGACGCCATGCCGCATTTTAATTGCTCAGAAGTGCGCGTAACTCACTCCATTACCCAACCACCACATTATGCAAAAGCGTAATCTCATTAAGAATATCCCCTCGCTCCAATGTCGGAGCAAATTGCTGAATAAAATCAACAACATAAGACCGTAAATAGGTTCCGCGCCGCACCGCAAGTCGCGTCACATTAGCACTGAACAAATGACTTGCAGGAATCGTCTTCAAGCCATGTGCACGCAATGAATCAACTGCCATTGATGCAACAATACCTACCCCCATTCCCAACCCGACATATTGGCCAATAACATCGGCATCCATCGCTGTCAGCACGATATCGGCTCGCTCACCATTCAAACGAAATGCCTCATCAATATGGCCGCGACCGGTGAAGCCGATGTCGTAGGTAATCAATGGCCAGTTAGATAGGTCACGCAGCGTAATCAATGCGTCATTTTCGACACAGGCGAGCAATGGATGATGTTCAGGAACCACCAACACATGGTTCCACTCATAGCAAGCAAATGAGGCTAACTCTTTGAATTGACTCAAACCTTCGGTCGCAATGCCAATGTCTGCTTTGCCAGATAATACGAGTTCAGCAATATGGTCCGGTGAACTTTGTTGTAAGGCAATACGTACTTCAGGGAAGGCTAATCGAAATGCTTGCACCACATGTGGCAACACATAGCGTGCTTGTGTATGTGTGGTCGCAATCGTTAATGTCCCCTTAGTATGATCAGCATAATCATCGCTGGCACGTTGAAGATTGGCCGCTTCTACCAGCAAGCGTTCAATGATTTCTAAAATCCCTTTTCCCGGTTCGGTCAAGCCAATTAAGCGCTTGCCGTTACGTTCAAAGATTTCAACGCCAAGTTCGTCTTCTAATTCACGAATCTGGCGGCTGACACCCGGTTGCGAGGTAAATAGAGTATTGGCGACTTCGGTCAGATTAAAACCGCAGCGCGATGCTTCACGGACAGAACGTAATTGTTGAAAATTCATAATAGTGGTAACGGCAAAGTGAGTGAGGTTACGGTAAGTGTGGTCGCTGCAAATGTGCTTGCTACAAATGTGGTCGCTACATTAGGGTGTAAGGAACACATCCAGACGTCGCGGGGTGACGACTAGTGTTTCGCCTAAGGTAAATTTGGATGTCATGTAGCGTTCCGTCGGAATCAAGGCTTCCACCAATTCATTGGTATCATCACGTTCCAGTTCGAGTTGTGTCAAAGGACCGATGCTATGTATCCGCCGTAATTGCACGGTTAAGCCAGTTGCGCCGGGACTATAGCGGATGACATCCAGTTCATGTGGTCGTACATAGCCTACGCCAGTCCCATGTTGAATATGTTGATGTTCAGGTGTGGCAAAGGAGGCGCTGCCAGCGTGCAGTTGACCTTCATGAATTTTTCCATGGAACAGGTTAACATTCCCCAAGAAGCTATACACAAACGATGATGCAGGTTGTTGGTATACTTCGCTTGGTGTGCCTTGTTGCTCCACGCGTCCCTGATTCATTACAATAATCTGATCGGATACTTCCAGTGCTTCTTCTTGATCGTGGGTCACGAAAATACTGGTGACATGCAATTCATCGTGCAAGCGTCTGAGCCAACGGCGTAGTTCTTTCCTCACTTTGGCATCCAATGCACCAAAGGGTTCATCCAGCAGTAATACACGTGGTTCTACTGCTAATGCGCGCGCTAAAGCAATACGTTGACGCTGCCCACCAGAGAGTTGTGCCGGATAACGGTCAGCTAACCAATCAAGTTGCACCAGTTCGAGTAATTGCTTCACTTTGGCGCGAATTTGTGACTCATCTGGGCGTTGATCGCGTGGCTTTACGCGCAAGCCAAAAGCCACATTTTCAAAAATAGTCATGTGCTTAAATAAGGCGTAATGCTGGAACACAAAACCAACTTGGCGCTCCCGGACGTGTTTAACAGTTGCGTCTTCTCCATCCAGTAATACCTGACCATTATCAGCATATTCTAATCCAGCAATAATGCGTAATAAGGTTGTTTTACCACAGCCGGAAGGGCCTAATAAGGCAGTTAGCTCACCTGCGGGAAACGCCAGTGACACATCATTCAGGGCTTGAAACTGGCCGAAATTTTTATTCAGATGTTTGACTTCGATGCTCATAGTATTCCTTGACTCATAGTATTTATGGTACGTACTTTCAACTGCCTACACTACCCTGAGACTGGTCAGGCGGTGGCGCTACTACGCCATTCCACAAACGATTTCAACGCAAGTGAGAGTAGGGCTAATAAGGTGAGTAGCGAAGCCACGGCGAATGCAGCCGTAAAGTTGTAATCGTTGTAAAGTATTTCGACTTGCAGTGGCAATGTGGCGGTTTCACCACGGATGTGTCCAGACACGACGGATACTGCGCCAAATTCCCCCATGGCACGGGCATTACACAGGATGACGCCATACAGCAAGCCCCATTTAATGTTCGGTAGTGTCACGCGTCGGAAGGTATTCCAGCCAGAGGCACCGAGTACGAGCGCCGCTTCTTCTTCTTCGCTTCCCTGTGCTTGCATCAGTGGGATTAATTCGCGTGCGACAAAGGGAAAGGTGACAAAAATCGTCGCCAGCACAATACCTGGGACAGCAAATAATATTTTAATGTCATGTTCACGTAACCAGTCCCCAAACCAGCCTTGGGCACCAAATAAGAGGACATAAATTAGCCCAGAAATGACAGGTGAAATTGAAAAAGGTAAATCAATCAGGGTTAATAGCACTTGTTTACCGCGAAACTCAAATTTGGCAATTGTCCACGCAGCGGCGACACCAAAGACCAGATTCAGCGGTACGGCAATGGCGGCGGTGATCAGGGTGAGTTTAATTGCTGATACCGCATCAGCATCGGTAATCGCTGCTAAATAAACATCGATACCCTTTTTCAATGCTTCGACAAAGACGGCGACTAAGGGAATGAATAAAAATAGCGTCAAAAAGAGTAAAGCAGTACCAATCAACACAACTCTGGTTGTGAAGGATTCTTGAATTGCCGCCGAGCGATGTTGTTGGCGTCTAGCTGATTGCTGGTGCAATACGGTATTATCCACGTCCGATGTTGGAACAAGTGTTGGCGCAGCTGTAGACATTATTCACCTCCCTTGTAATTGCGACTCCAGGCTTGCAGCGCGTTAATTGTTAATAGTAGAATAAACGAGATACTGAGCATGACTACTGCGATGGCCGTTGCACCTGCATAGTCAAATTGTTCTAGTTTGGTAATCATAATGAGTGGTGTAATTTCAGAAATCATCGGCATATTTCCCGCGATAAAAATCACCGAACCATATTCACCCGTTGCGCGTGCAAAAGCCAAGGCAAACCCAGTAATTAAGGCAGGCAACATCGTTGGAAATGTCACGCGGACAAAACTTTGCCAAGACGAGGCACCTAAGCTGACCGCAGCTTCTTCCCATTCGCTATTCATTTCTTCTAATACTGGCTGCACAGTCCGCACCACAAAAGGCAAACCGATAAAAATTAAGGCAATGACAATGCCGATGGGAGTGAAAGCGACTTTAATTCCCATCTTCTCAAACCACTGACCAAACCAGCCTTGGGGTGCATACAGCGCGGCCAAGGTAATCCCCGCGACAGAGGTAGGCAGTGCAAAGGGTAAATCCAACAGCGCATCAATAATTTTTTTTCCGGGAAATTCAAATCGCACCAATACCCAGGCAACGATGCCTCCAAAAACAACATTCACCGCAGCGGCAAGAAAAGCTGCCCCAAAACTGAGTTCATACGATGCGACGACACGCTTGGATGTGACTGTATGTATAAATGCATCCCATGTCATCGTAAACGTTTTCAGCAATACGGAAGAGAGGGGGATTAAGACAATCAAGCTGAGATATAACAAGGTAAAGCCGAGCGTAATAGTGAATCCTGGCATTACTCTACTGGCCTTAGAGTGCGCTGAAGTGGCGAAGGGGTTAAGTGCAGACATGGGCTCTTTATTACTTATTTGACGGTGAGGCAACGATTATTGCACTTGCATGTTATAAAGAATACGAATGATTTTGTATTTGCTTAGTATGTTTACTCATAAAGAGCTGCATTTTACATACGGAATTCGTATTGAATTGAGCTTTGTTATTCATTATTCAAATATGTAATGTCGGAAAAATTCCTGTTCACATTGTTATTGTCAGGGTATTGTCAGGCCTTCTTAGCTGGTAACCTGTTGGATCCAGTACACTTTTTAAACGGGATGACACAGTGAATAAACTTCTTACCTTTCCTGATTTAGCCGTATTGACGACCTCGATACGGGCTAAGGCATTGTTATTTCACGATCCTCGTTCACTGGAATTGTTGGAGCAAGTCGAGCGCATCGCGCGAAGTGATGCAACCGCATTGATTATAGGAGAGACCGGTACGGGCAAAGAATTGATTGCACGTCATATTCATGCGCAAAGTGGTCGTACCGGTCCTTTTATTGCCGTCAATTGCGGGGCGTTTAGTGAATCACTCATCGACTCTGAATTATTTGGACACGAAACCGGTGCGTTTACGGGCGCCACCCAAGCGCGCTCTGGTTGGTTTGAAGCGGCGAATGGCGGAACCTTATTTTTGGATGAAATCGGTGATTTGTCGATGGCATTGCAAGTTAAACTACTACGTGTCCTGCAAGAGCGCCAAGTGGTACGTCTGGGGTCGCGTCGCCCCATATCGCTGGATGTCAGGTTGGTGGCGGCCACCAATGTGGATTTGTTAAAAGCTATTTTAGCGGATAGATTCCGTTCGGATTTGTATTATCGTCTATCGGTAGCGACGATACAGTTGCCGCCATTATGCGAACGGCAGGGTGATATTTTGCCATTGGCACAGCACTTTATTGATATTTATAGTGCCAAAATGAATGTGAAGAACATTACCCTGACGCTCGACACACAAGCATTATTGTTGGAGTATGAGTGGCCAGGTAATATTCGTGAGTTGGAAAATGTCATTCATTACGCTTTGATTGTCTGCCGTGATGGTGTTGTTCGCGCCGATGATTTGCGTTTGGTTGGCGCGATACACCGGAATCGACCACCTGCGGTAGCTGAATTGGCCGATACGGCACTCACTGGAACAGATCTTGTGCGATCCACGCATGGTGGTGAGATTCCGTCGGTAACGCCAGTCGAAACTAATGCTATCACGACGCCAGAAGCTATTCGTGCTAGGCTATACCAGCGTCTGGAAGGAATTGTAGGGGAATTGATCGCGACTGGAGATCCAGCCTTGTTTGATTCAGTGGAAGAGTCACTAGTACGAACCGTGTTTGCTTGGTGTAGTCAGAATCAAGTGCATAGTGCCCGTGTTTTGGGAATCACCCGCAATATTTTGCGTACCCAATTAAAACGTTTCGGTATGATAGGTAACGATTCCGCTATTGGTCTACGTAGTCAATCGGCTGGTGTACTCGGGATAGATCATGGTCATCCGGTAAGCGCGAGTGCGGCGATCAGGAGAACGTTGAAAACCGCAGAAGCCATTCAGTAAGGATAAATTTTCACTTATTTTTGTCCTTTTCGTCTTTTTTTGTATAGTAGAACAGATATGAATTATATTTTTTTTATGCTGGTTCTTTTTTGGGGCGCTACAGCACAAGCAACACCAGCAACACCAGCAACACTGTTGTTAGGCAAGCCAGCGCCAGCATTTACATTGCCGTTACTGAATCTGAGTCCGAGCACGAGCTCAAACTCAAGCCCACAGACATTCAGCCCTAAGCAGTTAGCAGGAAAAGTTTGGATATTGAACGTGTGGGCCTCGTGGTGCGGCCCCTGTCGTGCTGAATTGCCGGTATTGATCGCATTTTCTCGCACTATTCATGTGCCGATTATTGGTTTGAATTATACCGATTCGCGTGAAGATGCGACGCAATGGCTGGCAAAATTCGGCAATCCCTATTCCTTGATCGTTGAAGATAGCGATGGCAAGGTAGGTACGGATTATGGCGTGGTCGGTGTGCCAGAAACCTTTGTGATTGATAAAAAAGGGGTGATCCGTTTTCGCTTCGTTGGGCCGGTAACACCAGAATTAATTAAAGATAAATTGCGCCCATTGTTGGATGCGCAGTGACAGCGATTTGCTGCTGGCCTGTTATATCGCTTTACCCGCCATGGGTTCATTGTTAAGGTAATCACAGCTTAACTTAACTGTCAGTTATCAGATGACATAGCAATGATCCTCATGACTCCGCACTATCTATCCCACCTTAATTCAGATAATTTCACTCCATAATGCATCTTTTTTAAAAAAGATGTGAGCGTTACTTGCATTGTTTTAAATCGTGTTGTACGATGACTGATGACAGTAATGCGGTGTGGCTGTAAAGCATTGCTTTTTTAAACCTTATTTTTGGTGACCCTCATTATGATGAACCCACAAGACCTCAAACAGATACTTTCATCTGGTTTACTTTCATTTCCAATTACTGACTTTGATGTCAATGGTGATTTTCGCGCAGACACGTATGCTAGCCGTTTAGAATGGTTGGCTCCTTACGGTGCAACAGCGCTATTTGTCGCAGGTGGAACGGGTGAGTTTTTTTCGTTGACGCCGGCTGATTACAGCAATGTGGTTAAAGTTGCGGTTGAAACTTGTCGCGGTAAAGTCCCGATTCTTGCTGGAGCTGGGGGGCCTACCCGTACCGCTATTGCATACGCACAAGAAGCAGAGCGTTTGGGGGCACATGGTATCTTACTGATGCCACATTATTTGACGGAAGCCAGTCAGGATGGTTTGGTTGCCCATATTGAGCAAGTATGTCATTCAGTGAAATTTGGCGTTGTTGTTTATAACCGTAACGTATGCCGTTTAAACCCTGAATCGTTATTACGTCTGGCAGATCGTTGTGCAAATTTGATTGGTTTTAAAGATGGTATTGGTGATATTGAATTGATGGTGTCTATTCGTCGCAAGTTGGGTGATCGGTTTACTTATCTGGGTGGGTTGCCGACAGCGGAAGTATTTGCTTCCGCCTATAAAGCATTGGGTGTGCCAGTGTATTCATCCGCAGTTTTTAACTTTGTACCGAAACTGGCGATTGATTTTTATGAAGCAGTTAAAAATGATGATTATGCGACGACAGGTCGTATTCTTGATAACTTCTTCCTGCCGCTGCTGGAAATTCGTAACAAAAAATCCGGTTATGCGGTGAGTATGGTTAAGGCAGGTGCGACACTTGTCGGGCACAGTGCGGGTCCAGTACGCGCACCGTTAACCGAGTTAACACCAGCGGAATGCGAACAATTACACGCGTTGATTTTGGCGCAAGGTCCGCAATAACCTTCGTTTTAGATTGAGCTCAGAAAAACGCCATCCGGTTTCGTCGTTGGATGGCGTTTTTTTATGCAGCAGGAATGGAGGCCCATTCATTTATAATATTGACGGAATACAGATCAAATCCCGCAATCGGTAGTGGGCGGCCGAACAAATAACCTTGGTAAGCGCGACAGCCTTGACGTACCAAAAACTGACGCTGTTCTTCTGTTTCAACCCCTTCGGCAATGACAGACAGACCCAAACTTTGTCCCAAAGTGATAATCGTCTTGGCAATAATCGCATCATCCGGGTCGGTCAGAATATCGCGTACAAAAGACTGATCAATTTTGAGTTGATCTAGCGGCAGACGCTTTAGGTAAGACAGTGATGAATAGCCGGTGCCAAAATCATCCAGTGAAAATCCGACGCCCTGCGCTTTTAGCGTCGCCATGGTGGCAATGACGTTTTCGACGTTATCTAACAATAAACTTTCAGTCAGTTCCAGTTTGAGATTATGTGGGTTAGCACCGGTTTTATGCAGCAAATCGAGGACAGTTTGCGCAAAATTAGCTTGTCTAAATTGGCGTGAGCTCACATTGACAGCTAGGGCAAGGTGCGCTGTTTCGGGCTTGTTTGCCCAGATGACGAGTTGTTTGCACGCTGTTTCCAGCACCCACTCGCCCAAGGGCAAGATGAGTCCGGTTTCTTCTGCAATGGAAATAAATGCTAATGGCGGCACCAAACCACGTTGCGGATGCTGCCATCGTATCAAGCACTCTGCTCCAGTCAGCTTGCCGTGATCATCCACCTGTGGCTGGTAATACAGCAAAAATTGATTATCCTGCATGCCGCGTCGAATATCGGTTTCCATATTAGCACGTGCAGTCACGACAGCTTGCATCGCAGGATCAAAAAAGCGCAAAGTATTACGTCCGGCAATTTTGGACTGGTACATGGACAAATCAGCCTGCTTCAACAATTCTTCTACCGATGTAATCTGGTGTCCAAACAGGGTAATTCCAATGCTGGCGGTGGAATGGTGTTGTTGATCGGCTAAAGCATAATTATGATTGAGCGCTGCCAGAATTTTTTCGCCGACCAATTCAGTCTGCATTGCAGCTTCTTCTTTTTTGGCGCTAAGCCCTTCCAGAACGACCACAAACTCATCTCCCCCCAGACGCGCTACCGTATCTACATCGCGCACGCAGCCAGTTAAGATCAGTGCAGTTTGTTGTAGTAAAAAATCACCATTGTCATGCCCCAAAGTGTCATTAAGTGTTTTGAAATTGTCTAAATCAATGAATAATACGGCGCCGGAATGTTGATTGCGATTCGTTGCGATTAATGCTTGTTGCAATCGTTCGTGCAAGAGTCGGCGGTTGGGAAGTCCGGTTAAAAAATCATAAAAAGCCAGATAGCGAATTTCTTCTTCTGATGCTTTTTTATTGGTAATATCGGTAATGGTACCGACATAACCGCTAATGGTATTCGCATCATCGTAGGTAGCGACAAATTGACTGTACACCCAGATAATGTTTCCATCCTCTTTGTGATAGCGGTATTCTAGGCTGAATGGGCGAGCCTCAATAATTGAGGCTTGCCACTCAGTCTGAACCATCTCACAGTCTGCTTCAATGATGCCCTTAGTCCAAATTTCACCAGCGACTTGATCCAGCGACAGGCCCGAAATATCACACCAGCGTTGATTGACAAAAACACATTTATTATTGGTGTCAATTCGGGCGATGCCAACCGGATTAATACGTGCCAAGGTTTCAAAAAATTTCTCACTTAGCCGTAACTGTTCTTCTGCATGGTGGCGCATGGTGATATCGCGGGCGATGCCCAATACGCCCATGAGATTTCCGGCTGAATTATAAACAGGTGTACTGACCGTCTCGAATAACCCTTTATGACCATCCGAAGCAAATGCTAACCATTGCTGATGCGAGCAAGGCGTACCAGTGGCAATCGCATCCTGCTCCATTTGAGTGAAGGACTGCGCCAACTCGGCGGGCATAAAATCAGCCGCGCATTTGCCGATCATATTGGGTTCAATATAGCCCAAGAAATCTTCAAATTTTGTATTGCAAGAGAGGTATGCCCCGTCTTTGTCGGTTAGCCATATCAAATCAGGAATACTTTTCAGTAGCGTGCGTAAGCGCGTGCGCTCGGTATAGAGTTGCGAAGTACGCTGTTTGACTAAGCGTCGTAATGTGACGCCCCACAACATGAGAATCGCCGTTAATAAGCTCGCGATTAGAATGCCATAACCCCAATAATGCGTGAAAGGTGAATGTGTTAGTGGTGTTCCCATCCATTTATCCTGCAATGATTTTTCTTCGTAGGGAGAGATTGCACTAAAGCCACTGATCAGCAGAGCTATTGTTTTTATATCACCTTTATGGACAGCGCGGTGAAATTGTCCGGAATCGAGTTGGAATGCTCTATGAAAAAGAGGTTCTGCACCATCTTTGTAGAGCAGATAATTTGCTGGAGGTTCATCTACACAAAAAAGTTTGATCTTTCCGGCAATCGCTGCCTGTATCATCGTTTCGTAATTTGAATAGTTGGTCGTGGTGGTAATACCAGCGGCATGGAGTTGATTAATGCATGCATCCCCCGCTTTAACACCGATTAAGAACCCTTGTGCCCCTTTTAGCGAGGTAATCCCGCCTACTCCTGTCTGACTGTAAATTGACACCGGAATATCGGCGTAAGCCGGCAAGAAATCCATGGTTTCCATGCGTTCTGGTGTTTGAAAGATGGTATCAATGACATCGGCATCACCCGATGCCATGAGTAGTTGTGCTCTATTCCAGTCTGTCGCGATGAGCTCAACATGTACGCCGGTTTTGTGTTCCCATAATTGCCAAAGATCGAACAAATAACCAGTCAGAGCGCCATTTTTATCCCTGAAGATGTAAGGAGGATAATTATCATCCATTGTTACCCGAATCGTGTTCTGGGTTAACTTGTTGCTTGTATTTGCTGCAAAGCAGGGTTTGGTTAAGGTAAAACCAAAGAATAAGGCGAGTGTCAGAAAAAAACAGGTGTTGTAAAGTCTACCCCTCCATTGCGCGTCATGACGACCATGAAAATAATTAATTAAAAAATAAGTCGACACACGTTTTCCTTGAACTGGTGTTAGTGATCAAATTGGGCACTAATTCACATTTTGTTGCAATAAGGTAATATGCACGATTTAAGAGAAAAAATCGACAAGTTTGTTGATTTATCGTAGTTAATTTACACTCATCATCGCGTTTCAACTTATTTTTCTCGTATTAAATAGGGAACCAATGCAGGAAGCTGATCAACATACGAAAATGCCCACGATGGCTCTGTGAATTTCGGTAAAAAAATAATTAGTCGGTTTGGTGTAAGCTTTCAGGTTCAAATCACGACAAAGCAGAGAGAGTCGTTGAAACGTAGAGCAAAACGCAAAGCGAATCACAGCCCGGCGCAATCCGCACTTTTTCTAAAATTATTTAATTATTATTATTCACACGGAGTTCGTATGCTTATTCTGCGTCGCCAACCAAACATTATTCTTCCATCAGAAATTACACCTCGCGAGGTGTTTGAAGACCGTCGCCACTTTATAAAAAAATTGGCGCTTGGCTCTGTTGCTGGTTCCGGGTTGTTAGAGATGGTGAGTCGTAATGCGCATGCGCAAAACACATCAGCGCAACGATTAGCCGCGAATGCAAACAGCAAGTACCTTGTCATGGATAAAAGAACGAGCTACAAGGATGCAACTACTTACAATAATTATTACGAATTTGGTACGGATAAATCTGATCCTGCCCTTACTGCTGGCAGTCTCAAGCCGCGTCCATGGACGATTAGTATTGAAGGGGAAGTAAAAAAACCGATGGTGCTAGACATTGATAGCCTGATGAAACTGGCGCCATTGGAAGAACGAGTTTATCGGCTTCGGTGCGTTGAAGGTTGGTCGATGGTGATCCCATGGATTGGCTTTTCCTTGTCGAATCTGATTAGAAAAGTGCAGCCAGGCGCTAACGCGAAGTACATCGAATTCACCAGTCTAGCCGATAAAAAGCAAATGCCGGGTTTGCAAAGTGGTGTACTGGACTGGCCTTATGTTGAAGGGTTGCGGATGGATGAAGCAATGCATCCTCTCGCATTGCTGACATTTGGCATGTATGGTGAGGTTTTGCCGAATCAAAACGGTGCGCCGGTACGCATGGTATTGCCTTGGAAATATGGTTTTAAATCGCCCAAATCAATCGTCAAAATACGTTTTACCTCAGAACAGCCAAAAACGGCGTGGGATCAGGCTGCTCCGCGTGAATATGGGTTTTACTCGAATGTGAATCCCGATGTCGATCATCCGCGCTGGTCGCAAGCTAGTGAGCGGCGTATCGGCGAGGATAGTTTTTTTACCAAGAAGCGGCCAACGCAGATGTTTAACGGATATCCTGAAGTGGCTTCCCTATATAGTGCGATGGATTTGAAAAAGTTTTACTGACGGTTTTATGAGCGGTTTTACTAAAAAGCGTAGATAAAGGTAATTTCTCAATAACTCGTAGTGAAATTAGTTATTATCCTTGTCGCCCCCGCGGTCGTAGGTGGGGGGCCAGCAAAGAACTTAACTACTTAGGCGGTAACGACGCATGAATCAGCAACAACAACGTCAACTGAAGGCGGTACTTTTTATTCTGGCATTATTGCCGGTTTCGCGTTTGATCTGGGCGGCCGTCACCGATCATTTGGGTGCTAATCCGATCGAATTTATAACGCGCAATACGGGCGATTGGACATTGTATTTTTTGTGCATGACCTTAGCCGTGACCCCATTGCGTCGGCTAATGCAATGGCCGTGGCTGCTGAAATTACGTCGAATGATCGGTTTATATGGATTTTTTTACGCTTTTTTGCACTTCACGACATTCCTCTGGTTTGATCATTTTTTTGATGTCGCTGAAATGCTTAAAGACGTGATTAAGCGACCATTTATTTTGGTGGGTTTTATTGCTTTTGTGTTACTAATTCCACTAGCGTTGACCAGCACGAATAACATGATTAAATGGCTGGGTGGTAAACGTTGGCAGTGGTTGCACCGCACTATTTATTTGATTGCACCACTAGGTATTTTGCATTATGTTTGGATGAAAGCGGCAAAGCATAATTTTTCGCAACCCATTATTTGGGGCAGTATCGTCACTCTGCTGTTATTGACACGTGTAGTCTGGGCCATCCAAAAACGCCGGGAGCAGCATCAGGCCGCAGCGTCCCGTTAGTTTGCGTCAGTGTGTTGCGATGTCTGGTGTTGTCGGTAGCGTGGTTGGTATTGGTGTCATTTGTGGGCTAGGTTTGACTGGTAAGGTCAAGATGCCTTTTTGACCGCACCCGCTGATACCGCCGACGATAAGGCAGACCAAACCGAGTGAACATAGGCTGGAAACTAGGTGGGAAAATAAGCGGGGAAAAAACGTCATGGTATGATTATCTCTTACAATATCGATTAACAAAAAGACTTACAAAAAACCGCCCCGGCGGCGTTATTGCCGCCTAGCCGTAAAAGCACTGTCGTCGTCGGCATACCTTGCGGGAACAATTTGGCGTAAGTCCTAAACAATGGAGTGTAGCATGACCGAAACAGAATTTTTAAACTTGATTGATGCAACCCTGTCGCATATCGAAACAGTGTTTGAAGCAGCTGGTCAACACGGTGATATTGATGTTGAGTGCAGTCGTAGTGGATCGTTACTAGAGATTGAATTTTTACATAACCGCACTAAAATTATCATTAATAGCCAAGCACCCTTAAGTGAGTTGTGGGTAGCAGCAAAATCAGGTGGTTACCATTACAAGCATGACGGTACGCATTGGCATAACACCCGCGATGCTAGCGAGTTAATGACCGCGTTAGCGGTCATTGCTAAAGAACAGGCAGGCTTAGTTATCTAGTCACTTATCTAGTCGTTGCTGGCGTTGTTAACGTGGACGGTGTCGCCAACACGGGTGCGGATGACCCACCTGCCGGAGCAGTCGTTGGTGTTACTCCGGTGGGGATATTAGCTCCAGATGGGGCGGGAGTCACTGCTGAACTAGGGTCATCCATCCCGATAGTACGTACAGCAGCAACATCTGGATTATCCTCAAATGCAATGTCATTATCGCGTTGTTGCAAGCCGCTTGGTATGGCGCGTTCTTCTTCTGGTAAATGGCGCAGCGCTGTCTGCATAAATCCAATCCAAATCGGTAGTGCGAGTCCACCGCCAAATTCATGGTTTCCCAGATTTTTTGGCTGATCGAATCCCATCCAGGCAACGCCGACAATCTTAGGCTGATAACCGGCGAACCAGGCATCAAACGAATTATTTGTAGTACCGGTTTTTCCCGCCAAATCCATCCGATTGAGTACCATCGCATGGGAGGCTGTACCGCTTCTGACCACTGTTTTCAGTAAACTATCCATGACATACGCATTTCTGGCGCTAATAATGCGATTAGCTTCATTGCCGGGGGCTTCTACCGTGGTTTGATGTAAAATTTTACCGTTTGAATCGGTGATTTTGCTGATGAGATAAGGTGTGATTTTATACCCGCCATTGGCAAAAACAGCATAAGCGCCAGCCATTTGCCAAGGCGTAACCGCTCCGGAACCGAGCGCCAATGGCAAATAAGGTGGATTTTTGTCTGAATCAAACCCGAATTTCATGGCATATTCTTGAGCATAGCCAATGCCGATGGTTTGTAAAATTTGGATTGACACCATATTTTTCGATTTTGCCAGCGCCTCCCGCATTGTGATTGGGCCATCGTACTCATCTTCGGCATTTTTGGGTTCCCATGGCATCCCTCCCGTCTGATCCGAAGCGAACGAGAGGGGTTTGTCATTAATCAGCGTCCCTGGTGACAAGCCCTTTTCTAGCGCGGCAGAATAAATGAATGGTTTAAAGGTGGAGCCGGGTTGTCGCCAAGCCTGAGTTACATGGTTAAATTCATTTTGTCTAAAGTCGAATCCCCCTACTAAGGCGCGGATTGCGCCAGTGCCGGTATCTGTTGCGACAAAGGCAGACTGCACTTCTGGTAATTGAGTAATGCTCCAGTTTTTATCTTCGTGGATTACCCGAATCACTGATCCACGAACAATTTTACGTCGTGCCGGCGTTGTCGCATTCAGTGCGCTAGCGGCAAAAGTCAAACCTGAACCGGTGATGGTTATTTCCTCTCCGTTCGAATTAATTGCCTTGACCATTTTCGGTGTCACTTCTAAGGCGACAGCAGTAATGATGTCATCGCTGGAAGGATATTCAGTAAATGCACTTTCAATCTTATCGTCGATTTCTTCTGGTGCTACGGATAAGTCCAACAATGCATCAGGGCCCCGGTAACCGTGACGTTTTTCATAGTCCATAACACTTCGACGCATGGCGTGGTAGGCCGCATCCTGTTCTGCTTTGGTAATGGTGGTGTAAACATTGAAGCCGCGGGTGTAGCTGTCTTCCTTATACTCATTAAAGACTACCTGACGCGCCATTTCAGCAACATATTCAGCGTGAATGCCGAATTCATTGCTACTGGTTTTAATCTGCAGTGCTTGTAGTTTGGCTTGTTGGTACTGTGTTTCGTTTAAATAATTCATTTGTCGCATTAACTGGAGTACGACCAGTTGTCGGGCTTTGGCACGTTTAGGATTGGCGATGGGGTTGATGCGTGACGGTGACTTTGGTAAACCAGCCAGCATTGCTGCTTCTGCAGGAGTAAGATCGACCAGTTTTTTGCCAAAATAGATTTGTGCAGCAGAAGCAAACCCATAGGCCCGCTGTCCCAGATAAATCTGATTCATATAGAGTTCTAGAATTTGATCCTTAGTCAAATTCTTTTCGATTTTCCAAGTTAATAATGCTTCAATCAGTTTGCGTTTATAGGTTTGTTCATTCGTCAGAAAGAAATTACGGGCAACTTGCTGGGTAATTGTCGATGCCCCTTGTTTGGGGCCTCCACTGAAATTAGTCAAATTGTGTAGCAGAGCTCGAAAATTACCGAGGATATAAATTCCGTTATGCTCATAGAAATGTTGATCTTCGACTGATAGCAATGCTTGCTTCATGATGTCGGGGATTTGATTGATTGGTACAACATGGCGGCGTTCTTCGCCAAATTCAGCTAACAACACATTGTCGGCAGAAAAAACCCGTAATGGCATTTTAGGATGATAGCTGGTGATGGTATCAAGGTCAGGCAGATTGGGATACACGATAATCGCAACAAAGCCTAGCAGCAGCGCAGTAATCGCAGCAACTCCCACAAGAAGGGCTAGGATACTCACCAGCAAACGGTTTTTAGACGATGTAATCATGGGAGAATGAGCAAGAGAAATGAGCAAAAAAAGAGTGGCATGGCATGGCAAAGGATGCCATGCCAACAACGACGATTTTAATTGGTTCCCGACGGTGGATCTTCGGTACTGACGGGTGCTGGAGTGTCTGCATCATGTATGCTGGTGGGAGGATTTTCAGCATAAAAATAATCGCCCTGTGCCTGAATGATTCCATTTGGAATTGGGCGCTCTTCCATCGGTACATTTTTTAACGCGCTTTGCATGAAGCCGATCCAAATAGGGAGTGACAAGCCGCCGCCAGTTTCACGGTTCCCCAGATTGCGCGGTTGATCAAAGCCCATCCATGCAATGCCGACTAACTTTGCTTGGTAACCGGCAAACCATGCATCAATCGAATCATTGGTGGTTCCAGTTTTCCCTGCTAAATCAGTACGTTTTAAGACCATAGCGTGGGCAGCAGTACCATATCTGACGACGTCCTTGAGCATGCTATCAATTAAAAAGGCATTGCGCTCATCGATCACCCTGTTGTTTTCATCGCCAGCCAATTCTGGCTTAGCACGTGACAAAATTGTGCCTTTATTATCTGTAATTCTGGAAATGAGATAAGGATTAATTTTGTATCCACCATTCGCAAAGACCGAATATGCACCAGCCATTTGCAATGGTGTCACTGCACCAGCACCCAATGCCAAGGTCAGGTAAGGGGGATTTTTATCCGAATCAAAGCCAAACCTTTGGATGTATTTTTGTCCGTATTTTGCGCCAATTCTGTTAAGAATGCGGATGGAAATCATATTTTTCGACTTGGTCAGACCTTTGCGCATGGTCATCGGACCTTCGTATTTGTTATCGTAATTTTTTGGTTCCCATGCTTGCCCACCCGTTTGTCCAGCACCGAACGAAATCGGTGCATCATCGATAACGGTGGCAGGTGACAGTCCTTTTTCAAGCGAGGCAGAATAAATAAAGGGTTTAAAACTAGAGCCGGGTTGACGCCAGGCTTGTGTAACATGGTTGAATTTATTGCGGTTGTAATCAAATCCACCGACTAACGCGCGGATAGCCCCGTCATTGGTGCTGGCTGCGATAAATGCCGATTCTACTTCGGGCATTTGTGTAATGGTCCAGGTCTTGCCTTCCAAAATCACCCGAATAATCGATCCGCGACTAATTTTACGCTTGGCAGGTGCGTTCTGACTCAATCCGCTGCTGGCAAAGGCTAAGCCCGTACCCGTGATGTTGATTTCATCGCCGTTGGACATGACGGCCCGGACTAATTTAGGTGCGACCGCAAGAACGAGCGCCGCATTAATGTCATCGGAGTCTGGATGATCTGCCAAGGCATCTTCAATGGCATCATCCGCTTCAGATTTATCTTCGGGAATTTCCAAATAGCCCTCAGGACCACGATAACCATGTTTCTTTTCATAATCCATTACACCACGTCGTACTGAAAGGTAGGCAGCATCCTGATCGGCTTTGGTAATGGTGGTATAGACGTTTAATCCCAGCGTGTAAGTATCTTCTTTGTATTGCTCATACACCATCTGACGGGCCATCTCAGTGACATATTCGGCGTGCACGCCATAATCGCTACCCTCCGTATTAATGTGAATATCTTCATTTTTTGCTTGCAAATATTCTGTCGGGTTTAGGTATCCTAATTGTAACATTCGTTGTAAAATGACAAGTTGCCGAGCTTTGGCGCGTTTGGGATTTGAGATGGGATTGGATGAGCCAGGTGCTTTTGGTAGACCTGCCAACATGGCGGCTTCAGCGATCGTGATGTCTTTTAAATTTTTGCCAAAATAGATTTGTGCGGCAGAAGCGAATCCATAAGCATGTTGCCCCAAATAAATTTGGTTCATATAGATTTCAAGAATTTGGTCTTTGCTCAGATTTTGTTCGATTTTCCATGCCATTAGTACTTCATATAATTTACGTTTAAGTGTTTGTTCGCTGGATAGAAAAAAATTCCGTGCTACTTGTTGTGTAATTGTTGACGCCCCTTGTTTGCTGCCACCCATAGCATTATGCAAAGCGGCGCGGGTGATGCCAAGGTAATCGACGCCACCATGTTCATAAAATCGCTCATCTTCTGTTGCTAGTAGCGTTTTTTTCATGATGTCAGGGATATCTTTGAGTTGCATGACGCTACGACGTTCTTCGCCGAATTCACCCAACAGTACATTGTCAGACGAGAAAATTCTAAGTGGTATTTTAGGACGGTAACTGGTAATTGAATCCAGTTCTGGTAAATTGGGATAAGCCAGAGTCAACGCAAACGTGACGATGAGAACACCGATTAATACCAAACCTGCAACAATCCCAGCAACCCAAAGGAAAAATCGGGTTAGCGGGTGTTGGCGGCGCTTCATTGCGGGTGTTGGCGCTGTGGTAGAGGATTCTGGTGTCATGCCGGGTCAGTTTTAGTAGAAACGAAGGCTATTATAACGGTTGGCTGTCATGTGGAGTCGTGCTTTACTATATTTAGGTATTTAAAGGTAACATTTTAAGGTACGATGTATTTTTGAGGGGCTTTTGAAAAAGTCCTTTACACAGTTGGAGCGTTGTTGCTACGATTTAGACGTATAGCGAGTCATTGATGTCCGGACGGCCTGTCAGTTTTTTAGTTTTAAATGTATGCGATATCAGGAATAGGATAACTTGCAGGAAAAATAGTTCAGTAGCTAAAAAACACGATGGGGGTTGCTTTGGGTTTAAATCTTGGGACGATGGTGGGTGGATTTTTTGCGGGACTAACTAGCAAAAAAAGCACGCCATTAATTGGATTAGATATCAGTACGACCGGTGTCAGAATGGTCGAGTTATCTGAAAATAGTGCGAAACAATTGTGCCTTGAACGCTATGCTTTTGAGTCATTGCCACGTGGAGCAGTCACTGACGGAAATATTGAGAACATCGAACAAGTATCCGATGCGATACGTCGTGTCATCAAAAAAAGTGGCGCAAAGATTCGCAACGTCGCATTAGGTATGCCTCCTGCCGCTGTCATCACCAAAAAAATTAATTTACCCGATTCCATTTCAGAAGAATCGCTTGAAGTCCAGGTGGAATCCGAAGCCAGTCAATATATTCCATTTGCATTGGAAGAGGTTAGTCTTGATTTTTGTGTGATTGGCCCCTCAGCGACATCGCCGGATGACATCGAAGTCATGCTGGCTGCCTCCCGCAAAGAAAAAATTGAAGACCGTATCGCTGTAGCAGAAGCCGCAGGATTGAAAGCGGTCGTGATGGATGTTGAATCGTACGCTGCCCGTGCGTCGATTTTACGCATTATTGAACAAATGAATCATGGTGGACGGGACCAGATTATTGCTCTGTTTCAGATCGGTGCCAAAGTGACCCATATTTCGGTCTTGTTTAATGGAGAAACGGTCTACGAGCGGGAGCAAACTTTTGGTGGAAATCAGCTAACGCAGGATATTGTTCGCACCTATGGCTTGTCGTTTGAAGATGCTGAAACACGGAAGAAAAATGAAGATTTGCCGGATGGATATCAACAGGATTTGTTGAATCCATTCATTGAAAGTGCCGCACTGGAAGTGACGCGCGCTATTCAATTTTTCTTTACTTCTACACCACATACTCGAATTGACCAAATATTTCTGGCAGGCGGTTGTGCCAATATTACGGGCTTAGTCGATATTGTTGCTGCTCGGACGAAAATTTCATCTGCGGTGATTAGTCCTTTTAAAGGTATGCAACTTTCATCGAATGTTAGGGAAAAACAGTTGCGAATTGATGCTCCCTCTTATGTGGTGGCGTGTGGATTGGCGTTGCGGAGGTTTGATTGATGATTAAGATTAATCTATTGCCGCATCGTGAAGAAAAACGCAAACAACGAAAACGTGATTTTTTCTCTTTGCTGGTTTTTGCAGGTATTATCGGCGTTGTTTTATTGATCATGGTTGGGTTTTACAATGCGACCCAGATTTCCGTTCAAGAACAGCGTAACAGTGCTCTTAAGCAAGAAAATGCGCGTCTAGATAGTCAGATCAAAGAAATTGCGACATTAAAATCGGATATTGATGGTTTAAAGGCGCGTCAGCAAGCGGTAGAAGATTTACAGGGTGATCGAAATCAGCCGGTTTATCTGCTTGATGAATTGGTGAAACAAACACCGGAAGGCATTTACTTGCGCAGTTTGAAGCAGGATGGCCAGCGTATTGTGTTGACGGGTTATGCTGAATCCAATGAACGTGTTTCTGAATATCTTAGAAATCTTGGTAGTCATTCAGATTGGTTGAATAAGCCAGATTTGATCGAAATTCGCTCGGCAGGGCTAGGACAGGGAAGAGATGCGAAAAAAGTCTTTGATTTCACGATCAACGTCGGCATAAAACGGCCGCGTGATCAGGAAGCCACAGCAGCTTCGGCATCGTCTATGGGAGTAACTGATAGTGCTAAACTGCCATCAGTTGCCGCTAAGGTCACTACGCCATGAGTTCTTTTTGGAAAGATGTATCATGCAAAAAATGATGGGCTCATTGTCTGCACAATTTAATGATTTAAATGGCGTACATCCTGGTTTGTGGCCATTGGCGCCGCGTTTGCTGTGTGCAACTGGCGCCTTAATTGGGGTGTTGGTATTGGGTTGGTTTTTTTATTGGAATTCACAATTTGATGAGCTAAGCCGCGGACAGCAGGAAGAAATGACGTTGAAAGACGAATATAAGTCACGTATCCAGCAATCAATTAATTTGGACGGGTTGCGCGCACAAAAAATACAAGTTGGTCAATTCGTTTCCACACTAGAAAAACAATTGCCAAGCAAAGCGGAAATGGATGCGTTATTGTCGGATATTAACCAAGCCGGTTTGGGGCGGGGTTTGCAATTTGAACTCTTTCGTCCGGGGCAAGCGATTGCCAAAGATTATTATGCTGAATTGCCGATTGAAATTAAATTGGATGGCAGTTATCACGATATTGGCGCCTTTGCGAGTGATATAGCGCACTTGTCCCGCATCGTCACGCTTAATAATTTGAATGTGAATAGTGTCAAAGATGGTGTGCTGAGTCTGGAAGTGGTCGCAAAAACGTTCCGTTATCTGGATGCGGATGAAGTTGCCTCGCAACGTAAGGCAGCGAATGGAGCTAAGAAATGAAAAATGTTCTGATGTTGCTATTGTTGCCACTCGGCTTGGTTGCTTGCGGTGAAAGTAATGTGGATGAAGTACAAAAATGGATGGATCTGACAAAGAGTCAAACTAGACCATTGATCGTTAAACTGTCCGAGCCGAAAAAATTCACTCCTTTTTCATACGAAGAAAAAGATAAAGTAGATCCGTTTAATCCAACTAAATTATCCGTGGTGTTAGCGAAGTTGCGGGATCAAGGGAGAAATGGGGTTAAACCTGATCTTGATCGTCGTCGTGAACCGTTGGAGTCAGTGAGTCTTGATACCCTGAAAATGGTAGGAACCTTGACGAGTGGAACAAGTCGGTATGCCTTATTGCAGTCAGATGCCAAAATGGTCTATCAAGCCAAGGTTGGTAATTATGTCGGACAGAATTTTGGTTTGATTATGAAAATTAATGACGATTCAATTGAAATTAAAGAAATCGTGTTGGATGGCGCAGGTGATTGGGTTGAGCGGCCGACAACGTTAGAGTTGCAGGAGGCAAAAAAATGAGAAAGTTATTCACTATGTGCGCAAAAAATATGAGGTTATTTTCAATGTCGCGATTCTTCTTGCTACTAGGCATACTTTTCAGTTTTTTTGGTTTTTGCGCAGAGGCTACAGCGCAAACGAATGCAATTCAACAAATCACAGCGAGTCAGCAGGGTGTGAATGTCATTGTCAAAATAAATTTAAAATCGGCACTTGATAAACAACCTCTTGGGTTTTCCACTAAGATGCCTGCTCGGATCGCACTGGATTTTCCTTCTACCAGTAATGAAACCGGTAAAACCACCATTGATATTAATATTGGTAACGTGCGGAGTGCTAATATTGTTCAGTCTGGGGAGCGTGCACGTATCGTCTTCAATCTATTGCGGCCGTTGAATTATGCCAGCACGATTGAGGGTAATGTGATGGTCGTTACGATTGAAAATTCAGGCGATATTGCTACTGCGGTGGATTCACGTGGCTTGCCTGTACCGGTGCCGACAGCCGTCATGCAGCAAGCATTGCGCGATATTGATTTCCGTCGGGGTGTCGCAGGAGAAGGTCGAATTATTGTTGATTTACCAAGTAAGCAAGTGGCAATTGACGTCCATCAACAAGGCCAAACCATTGTGGCCGATTTTCAAAAAACCAGTTTGCCTGACGTGTTGCGTCGCCGCATTGATGTGAGTGATTTTGGTTCGCCAGTACAAACGATTACGACCACCTCACAAGGTGAAAACGTGCACATGGTGATCGAACCGAAAGGATTGTGGGAACACAGTGTCTACCAAAGTGACACACAATTGGTGATTGAAGTCAGACCCATTAAAGAAGATCCAAATAAATTAACACAGGGTAGTCAAGGTTATCGCGGAGAAAAACTGTCCTTAAATTTTCAAAACGTCGAAGTACGTGCGTTATTACAGGTGATTGCAGAAGTGAGTGGATTCAACGTGATTGCCAGTGATACGGTCAGCGGTAGTATTACCTTACGTTTGAAAGATATCCCTTGGGATCAGGCACTGGAAATCATTATGCAGTCCAAAGGATTGGATATGCGCAAGAATGGGTCCGTGATCTGGGTTGCACCCAAAGATGAATTACTGACTAAAGAAAAATTGGAACTTGAACAAAAAGCGCAGATTGCTGACCTGGAGCCGCTAAAAACCGAAACATTCCAGTTAAATTACCAAAAAGCTGAATCGTTTAAAACAGTATTTGGTCTGGATGGTACTAATCCTGGGATTCGGATATTATCCAAACGCGGCAGTGCGGTGATTGATCCACGGACGAACCAGTTGTTTGTGACAGATACCGTCGGTCGTCTGGAAGTGGTGCGTAATCTCGTCTTAAAAACGGACGTTGCATCACGTCAGGTACTCATTGAAGCACGTATTGTTGAGGCGACCGATGCATTTAGCCGAAATCTCGGTTCAAAACTTGGTTTTACCGATAACAGCTCATTGCAAGGTGGAACACCGGGTTATTCGGTTGCTGGCAACACGCGGGTATCGATTGGTGGTACCTATGCGGGTGTGGCCAATCAAACCGTTCAAAATGGTACGACGCTAACGACTGCTGGTGGATCGCAATTCTTTAGTTTGCCTGCTGATCCAATTAACGGTACGAATCCGGGGAGTGTGGCGGTGAGTTTGTTCTCTTCGGTTGCAGGTCGTTTCTTGAATCTGGAATTATCTGCCTTGGAAGCGGATGGTAAAGGTAAAATTATCTCCAGTCCACGTGTAGTAACAGCCGATCAAATCAAAGCGGTGGTTGAGCAAGGTACGGAGTTGCCTTATCAAGTTGCAACCAGCAGTGGTGCTACCTCGATTACCTTCAAAAAAGCCAATTTGAAACTGGAAGTAACACCACAGATTACACCGGATGGTAATGTTATTCTGGACGTTGACGTCAATAACGATAGTCCTGGTACATTAACTACAGCGGGTTACACGATCAACAGTAAGCATGTTAAGACGCTGGTGATGGTTGAAAATGGTGGTACGGTCTTATTAGGTGGTATTTTCACTGAAAATATTAATGACTCCGAAAATAAAATTCCATTCCTTGGCGATATTCCACTGCTTGGAAATTTATTCAAAATGTCAGATAAATCCGATAATAAAACTGAATTATTAATTTTCATTACACCGAAAATTGTGACTGACCGAGTTTCATCGGCGCATTAATGGCAACAATTAGTCACCGCAATTAAGCAGATAGATTGCGGCGAAGTATAAAAAATGGAATTGAGCATCTCAATTCCATTTTTTATTTGAGCGAGTAGGCATAGGCATAGGCCAATGTCAGTTGTTTTCAGGCAAAATAGCTCGAATTAATAAAATAACTCCTCTCTGGCATCATATTTCTTTACCGTTAACTACGTTATTTATTTAAAATGACTGGGGAAGAAAATTTGCATACAGAAATAGCACTTGGGACGGAAGTGGAACAGATGTCTGCGTATTCATTGCGGCAAAAATTAATTTAATGGACAATAGAATGAACCTAAATGCGATACGAACGTTTTTCGGGCAATGGTATCTGCTGTTGATGATTGGCTTGGTCCTAGCAGGCTGTGGAGGTGGTGGCGGACCGGCAGCCACAACAACATCATCTACAACAGCGATAGCGGGATCAGTCACTACAGCGAATGGTGGTATTTCTGTATCGTTAGCGACAAGCGCTGGTGTATCGACCAATATCATCCCTGCTAATGGCTATTTAATCGCGTCTGCAACAGTGGTTAATGCCAACGGTGTTGCACAACAAAACGTGCTGGTTACATTTACAGTCAGTAATAATACGGTAGCGACAATGGCGCCGCCATCTGGTACAGCACTGACGAATAGTGCCGGTATAGCACAAATCCATCTGGTTGGCGGCAGCACTGGTGGTGCTGCAGCGCTCACGGTATCCGCTGTTCCGGTGACCTCGACCGCGGTGACGGCGACACTCAATTTTGCTGCGACGGTTCCGGTAACGACGTCAAGCGGTTCTCTCTCCGTGTATCTGGCAAATACAGCAGGCCTGCCAACGACGACGATGCCGACAAGTGGCAATCTGGTGGCCAATGCACAAGCGCTGGACGCTAATGGTAATCCGGTTTCTGGGGTGTTGGTGACATTTACGGTCAGCGATTCTACTGTAGGTGTTTTGGTGCCCTCAAATGGGACGGCATTGACTAACAGTACCGGATGGGCACAAGTTACCCTCGCCAGTAGCAGCAGTGCCGGTGCTGGTACCGTCACGGCCTCCGCCAATGTCACAGCAGGATCCAACGTGGTTGTGAGCAGTTCGACCAATTTTAGTTCAGGCGGCCCATCTGCGGTATCGTCACCAACGATTAAATTGAGTCTACTTAATTCAAATGGCGTCGTCAGCAGTTCGATTAGCACCTCCGGTGTGTATACGGTGGCTGCAAAGGTGACAGATAGTTCGGGAAATCCAGTCGCCAATACGTTGGTCACATTTACCAGTACTACCAGTCTGACATCGTTAATTCCATCCGCGGGGACCGCACTTACGAATGGGTTAGGCATTGCCAGTATTGTGGTTGCACCACTGAATTTGGCCACGGCGATTGCACAGACGGGTGCTGCTGGGTTTGTCAATGCATCAGCAACCGTGTCGACGCAAGCGATTTCAGCGAGTATTCCATTCACCATGGGTAACACGACGATCACCTTGCAGTTGATCTCGCCGACCGGGGTCACCGCAGTCAATGCGTATGCGTCATTGCCGATTCAGGTTGAGGTATACTCGAATAATCTTTTGTATACGGCACAACCAGTCCTCGTTAATTTCTCTTCAGCATGTGCAACATCGGGTAAAGCGACCTTGTCGCCATCCGCTTCTACCATTAATGGGATAGCTCAGGTCACTTATACGGATAAAGGATGCAGCTCAACGGATTTGGTTACCGCTTCTGTGGCGGGGGCAACTCCGGTGGTCGCTACCTTGAATGTAGCCGCACCTACCGCTGCATCGGTTGGATTTGTTTCTGCCACCCCATCCGATAAATCGATCGTGATTGCCGGATCGGGAGGTAACGGACGTAGTCAGACGGCAGTGTTGACATTTGAAGTGTTTGATAATAATGGCAATGGATTGGCCAATCAAGTCGTCACTTTTAGCGTGAATAACGGTACTTCAGTCGTGCTGCTGAATACCCCAAATGGCACGACAGGCGCCACTGGAACGGTTCAGGCCACGGTCAATTCGCAGAGTACAGCGGGTACGTTCCGAGTCATTGCCACCTTGGCTAGTAGTGGTCAGTCAGCGATTTCTGATACGGTCGTTGTGACCACTGGCCAACCAGTCCAAGCTGCATTTTCCCTTAGCGCCTTACCTTATAATATAGAAGGCTGGAATTATGATAACGTCCAATCGATATTGACGGCGCTGATTGCTGATGCCAATGGTAATCCTGTGGCGGATGGTACTCCAGTGGTGACAAGCACTGATAGCGGTGCTGTAGGTACTTCCGGTATTGGTGGGTGTGTCACGCTCAACGGTGGGTGTACTGTGACATTCCGTAGCCAGAATCCGCGCAATATGACGACTGCAAATGGTAAGCGTGCTGGGATGGCGACGGTCAGTTTTGCCAGTACCAATCAGACGACGACTCCACTGACTGGCACCGTCAATGTATTTTTGAGTGGTAGCGCTCCTGTTAATTATTACGTCAATGGTGTGAGTTACACGCAAGGCAATCTGGTCACGCTTGCAAGTGCGGCGTGCTCTTATGTTATTACGCTGGAATTGGACGACATTAATTACAACCCATTGCCGTTTAATACGTCTGTTGCTGTGGTTAATACAACATCTGGTGTGACGGCAGGCACGATTTATCCAACTACAGTACCTAGTATTGCGCCATGGTCGACTATCTTGACGGATTCTGCCACCACACATCACGGATCGATTCATTACATCCCTTTGCAATTCCCCGCTACTTCCTGTAACGTGTCAGGTAATCCGGCTGGGGCAAGCAATACTTTCAGTGTTCTTGTCACCGCACTACCATCGGGTACTGGGACATTAATTAATTTTAAAATTACAAACCCGTTTTAGTTAAATTCTTGAATGCAAGCAGTGGATACACAAGGTAATATATTTTTGGTGGGGTTAATGGGGGCCGGCAAAACGACAGTTGGTCGCGCCCTTGCAAAAAAGCTGAATATGCGTTTTGCAGATTCCGATCACGAAGTAGAAGCACGCACCGGAGTGCCGATTCCGGTCATTTTCGACATTGAAGGTGAAGCTAGTTTTCGTCAGCGTGAAGCTGATGTTATTCGTGATTTGACTGCGCAACGTGGATTGGTTCTAGCTACCGGCGGTGGCGCTGTATTAAATCAGCAAAGCCGCGAGTACCTGCACAGCCGTGGCACGGTGATTTATTTACGTGCCAGCGTCGCGCATATTTTACAACGCACCAGCCACGATAAAAGTCGTCCGTTGTTGCGTACGGCTGACCCGCGCAAATTACTGGAACAGCTGACTATTCAGCGTGAACCGCTGTATCAGGAAGTCGCGCATGTGGTGGTGGAAACTGGACGCCCCAATGTGCCGACATTGGTACAAACTATCTTGGTGCAATTAGCCTGGCCTATTGCACCTGCCACTCGATTGACAAGGCCAACCATGTCGCAACACGCCTCACATTATTTAAAAGTCGCTTTAGGTGATCGCAGTTATCCGATTGTAATTGCGCCGTTTGCGCTGGATCAGATTGCCAAGTACGTACATTCTTCCCGTGTCATGATTGTGACCAACACCACGGTAGCTCCGCTTTACCTTGCGCAAGTACAAGCGGGATTAGTGGCGGCTGGTAAACAAGTAGGACAGATTATTTTGCCGGATGGCGAAATATATAAAAACATGGAAAGCCTGATGCACATATTTGATGTGTTGTTGGCGGAAAAATGTGATCGTAAAACGACGTTATTAGCTCTTGGCGGTGGTGTCATCGGTGACTTAACCGGATTTGCCGCCGCTAGTTATATGCGTGGTATTCCTTTTGTTCAAGTCCCGACTACCTTGTTATCCCAAGTTGATTCATCAGTCGGTGGTAAAACCGGAGTTAATCATGCGCTCGGTAAAAATATGATTGGGGCTTTTTATCAGCCGCAAGCCGTAGTCGCCGATACCAAAACCCTACATACTCTCCCTGTCCGTGAGCTATCGGCGGGCTTGGCTGAAGTAATTAAGCATGGTGTGATTACCGATCCGGCTTTTTTTAGCTGGTTAGAACAAAATTGTGAAAAGTTATGCCAGCGCGATGATGCTGCCTTAGCGTATGCCATTGGTCGTTCGTGTGAAATCAAAGCCGAAGTGGTACGTTTGGATGAGCGCGAAGGCGGTATTCGGGCTATCCTTAATTTTGGTCACACCTTTGCCCATGCGATTGAATCCGCCATGGGCTATGGTGTCTGGTTGCATGGTGAGGCAGTTGGTTGTGGTATGGTCATGGCGGCAGATTTATCGTGGCGTCTTGGCTATTTGTCTAGTATTGACAAAGAGCGTATTCGCGCTTTAGTACAGGCTGCCGGATTACCGGTTGTTGCACCTGACCTGGCGATTTCAGTCTGGTTGGATTGGATGCAAGTCGATAAAAAGAATGAAGGTGGTTTGATTAAATTTATTTTGATTAAACCATTAGGACGTGCTGTGATTGAGTCGGTTCCTGCTGACGTGCTGGAAGCCACGCTCGTGGCGTGCATGAAGCCTGATCTTGCTGTGCTTACCGCCGTTGCTCCCATCACGAGTTGATATGACACTGTTACTTGCCCCCTATGCTGTGCAGTTTTCTGAAACACAGGGGCGGCAATTTCCCGAAGCCGCGGCACAATCGCGCACAGAATTTGGGCGCGATCGTGACCGGATTGTCCATTCCAGCGCATTTCGGCGTCTGGAGTATAAAACGCAAGTATTTATCAATCACGAAGGTGATTTGTTCCGGACACGTTTGACCCACAGTCTGGAAGTCGCGCAAATAGCGCGTTCTATCGCGCGTAATTTGCGTTTGAATGAAGATCTGGTCGAAGCGATTTCATTGGCACACGATCTAGGCCACACCCCATTTGGGCACGCAGGACAAGATGCCTTAAACCTGTGTATGTACTCCTATGGTGGGTTTGAACATAACCTACAAAGCCTGCGGGTAGTGGATCAACTGGAAGAACGTTATGGTAATTTTGATGGCTTGAATCTCACCTTTGAAACGCGTGAAGGGATATTAAAACATTGTTCGTTAAAAAATGCCCAGGAATTAGGTAATATTGGACTACGTTTTATTCAAAAAAAGCAACCAAGCCTAGAAGCGCAGTTGGCTAATTTGGCCGATGAGATTGCTTATAATAATCATGATATCGATGACGGCTTGCGTTCCGGTTTATTACAAGAATCTCAATTAATGGATGTGCCTTTATTTGCCCGTAACCGGCATTTGGTCGATATTGCGTTTCCGGGGTTGACCGGACGCAGAGCCATTTCTGAAACCGTGCGGCGCATGATTAATGTGTTGATTCTGGATGTGATTGTGACATCCGAACAGCGATTGCTAGACGTGAAGCCAACCTCTGTGGATGATGTGCGAAACGCGGAGCCGATCATCGCTTTTTCCGATGCGATGCAAGCTGATGCGTTGCTGCTCAAGCAGTTTTTGCGCCACAATTTATATCAGCATTATCAAGTGCAGCGTATGACCAGTAAAGCACGTCGTTGTATACACGATTTATTTGGCATTTTTATGCAGGAACCCGTGTTATTGCCACCGGGATATGTTGTGCAAAATAATGTTGAATTGCAAGCGCGTAAAATAGCGGATTATATTGCTGGCATGACCGACCGTTATGCCATGCGTGAACACCGGCGTTTGTTTGTGTTGGACAGCCTTTGAGCCATCGGGGGCGCATTGTCATCAATACTAAAAAAGGACGCACGAGGCGTCCTTTTTTTACTCTGCAACGTGCAGCAGAGTTGAGTATTTCTATATCGTTGCCGCAGAGTCAGCTGTTGATTCTGGCAGATGTTTCATGGGCTCGTGTTTGTGATCCTGAATTTTGTCTTTATGTTTGATCACCTGACGATCCAGTTTATCGACTAAAAGGTCAATGGCAGCATACAAATCCTGCGCCATGCTTTCTACGTGAATGTCTTTACCGGGAACATGAAGGTTAATGTCGACTTTATGACGTTTGTCTTTTTCTTTCAGTTTGTCTACAGTCAGGATGACGGCTATATCAATGACTTGGTCGAAGTGTCTTACAATACGATCCAGTTTATTGTGTATATGCTCACGAATGGCTGGAGTGACTTCGAGGTGATGTCCACTGATGGTGATATTCATACGCGCTCCTATGGCAAAAATGGTATTTGCTAAAAAAGATTTGGTTTGATATTAAGATCAATACTATCTCTTATTTGGCAACGTAACACGAATTTACAAGCACAAAGTTATAATATTTTACGCAAATTTACTGGAGGAATTTTTAAGGCTTCTCGGTATTTTGCCACAGTACGCCGAGCAATTACCATACCCTGTTCCCCTAACATATCTGCAATTTTACTATCTGAGAGTGGACTATTGCGGTTTTCTGCTCCTATTAATTGCTTAATCAATGCTCTGATTGCCGTCGAAGATGCTTCCCCCCCTGCTTCAGTGGCAACATGGCTACCAAAAAAATACTTCAATTCAAACATGCCATGTGGGGTCAACATGTATTTTTGAGTGGTCACACGTGAGATAGTACTCTCGTGTAGTCCTAGTGTATCAGCTATTTCACGTAAAACAAGTGGTCTCATAGCAACTGCGCCATGTGTGAAGAAATTTTTCTGTCTTTCAACAATTGCTTGAGACACACGGAGTATGGTATCAAAGCGTTGGCGCATATTTTTGATGAGCCAGCGTGCTTCTTGTAATTGGGTATTTAGCGATGCGGCACTCTTATTTTGTCTTAATAAATTGGCATACAGTGAATTTACTTGTAATTTTGGCATTACCTCTTGATTCAGGTAGACTTGCCAACCTTGCGCCGTTTTTTTGACAACAACATCGGGTGCAACAAAATCAATTCGGTCTTTGTTAAAACCACGCCCTGGGTGCGGTTGACATTGTTTGATTACATCGGTAACTTCACGCAAATCCTGATCATCACAATCCAGTAGTTTTTTGAGTTTGGTGAAATCACGTTGGGCAAATTGGGTCAAATGATGTTGAACAATCGTCAAACTCAGGCGGCGTGTGACTAGTGGTATGTGGGGAAGGCGCTTTATTTGCAGCATCAGACATTCATTCGCATCGCGTGCGCCAACACCAGCAGGGTCCAGACTTTGCAGTAGAGATAACGCAAAGGACAAATCTTCCGGCGTGATATCCAATTCTTCCGGCAGGCTTTCATGGATCAGTTCAAGTGACTCATCCAAATAGCCATTTTCATCCAATGCTTCAATCAGCAGTGTCAGTAAGGCGGTATCACGCTCTGTATGGGTGCAAAGTCGCGCTTGATCCAGCAAATGCTCACGCAGGCTGCGTTCAACGACTTCTAGCTGCGGTAAGCCAGCATCGTCGTCATTATCGGAGGACGAGCGTGGTACGTCACCCCACAGTGAGGATTCGTCGCTGTGGTCGCTATGATTGTCTCCCATGTCGACAGTTTCGCTAGTGGCTTCTGTCGTGGGGGATTCGGTGGTGGGTGATACCGTGTTATCGGTTGCTGTGCTGTCGGATAGTGATGATGATGACTGATTCAGTGCACCATCGGCCAGTAGTCGGACGGCATGATCCATCGGATCATCTAGTCGTTCCAGTAGCGGATTGTCAGACAACATTTGCTCTAGTTCTTGATGTAACTCGAGTGTGGATAATTGGAGCAGACGAATGGATTGCTGGAGCTGTGGTGTGAGCGCCAGATATTGTGAGGTGCGTAGTTGGAGGTTTTGTTTCATTTCGTGATTACATGCGGAAATGATCGCCAAGATAGACGCGCCGGACAGATTCATTTTTAATGATATCGTCAGGATGTCCACTAGCTAACACTGTACCTTGATTAATGATGTATGCGCGATCACAGATGCCCAGTGTCTCGCGTACATTATGGTCGGTAATCAATACACCAATACCACGTTCTTTCAGAAAGCGCACAATGCGCTGGATTTCAATAACAGCAATCGGGTCGACCCCAGCAAATGGCTCATCCAATAGGACAAAGCGTGGATTGGTAGCGAGCGCGCGAGCAATTTCAACACGACGGCGTTCACCACCAGAGAGTGATAATGCTTGGTTTTCCCGGATTTTATCAATTTGCAATTCATGTAATAGCGCATCTAGACGCTCGGCTATCACCGTCGTGGTCAGACGTTTGCCCTTCTCGTCGCGCTGTAATTCCAATACGGCCTGGATGTTGTCCTGTACGGATAATTTACGAAAAACAGATGCCTCTTGCGGCAGGTAAGATAGTCCCAGTATGGCGCGTTTATGAATTGGTAGACTGGAAATATTAATATCGTCCAGCATGATGACGCCCGCATCGGATGGCACTAAACCCACGATCATATAAAACGAAGTGGTTTTCCCTGCGCCGTTTGGCCCCAATAATCCGACGACTTCGCCGCTAGCGACAGAAAGGGATACATCGCTGACTACCTGACGTGTGCCATAGTGCTTTTGTAAGCCGTGGACTTGCAAGCTACTGATCATGTTTGCTTTCAAGTTTAGGGTAAATAACCGCGTTGGTATTTCCACCGCCTGGGGTGCTGGAGCCGCCAACTGTATTGGTTACCGAGATAAAGTCAGCACGACTATCATAGGATATAAAAGCACCACTACTTTCATGGGTTGGTCGCTTTCCTTCTGATAAGGTTAATTTGGCTTTGGAATAGAGTTTGACGAGTTCTAGGTTGTCGTTATATTCAATGCGTTCTGCTTGGCCTTCAGCCCATAAATCTGGTCCGCCATCCCGTTTTTGGCGGTAGTTAACCAATTTTTCTGGTGTGCCATAGAGCGTTGCATATTGGTGTCCGCCGGCATCTTCGGTGAGTTCAACACGATTGGCATTAATGGTCAGCGTTCCTTTGGTGACGTGTACTGCGCCTATATATGTGGTTAATTTTTTGGTGCCATCGTAATTTTGTGATTCGGCAGAAATCCGTAACGGTTGCAAACTGTCGGCTTTTTCAGCCTGAGCTGGGCTAGTATAGATCAGTGCAAGTAAGCAGGAAAATAAAAGAAATTTAGTCATGGTCATTATCGTGCGAGTTTGTTCGGGTGCGGTGGAACCACGCTGCTTACATTGCTTAGCAAGTGTAGTTGTTGCGTAGTGTTGTCGGCAGTCATGCCAATACCATGAGTAACAATGGTGTCTAATCGTAGTTCTATAGCGCGATCGGTTTGCATCCGATCCTGATTTGGGTACACTAATAAATAGTCGGTCAACAGTTGAAAATGCTTGGATTTGGCACTGGCGGGGCGGTCAACGATGACTTGGTCATATAAGTGTACTTCACTATCAGGTTGGTCGACTTTATTGTTGATGACAGCACGCTGGGCTTGGATTGTCATTGGTTCCTGTGTCGGGTCCAGATTGATGATCACGGGTAAGGTAATTTCATAATGATCGTCACGTGGAAAATGGACCAATTTTTTTCCTGCCATCCGGTATTTACTTTGTCCGGTCGGTGTCATTTTGGTAAAGTGAAAATTTTCGATAAAATAGTCAGGATTAGTCCGTACAGGTCGATTGACTGAGGTATTGATGCCGCTGCGGATCACTTCCAATATCCAATAGCTACCCAAACTAAGTAGGCCAACTAATAATACCATTAGCCATAGTCGGAAGCGATCCGGTGTTAACAGGGTACTAAACTTCATGGCAGGAATCTCATATTCAGGCGGTCAGGTTAGCAGATAGCGGTAGGATTGGCGTAGTGTCTCAAGCCAGATACGGTGCTAATGCAGCGTCGTATTTTCCTTGTGCCTGCAAAATAAAATCACAAATCTCTCTTACTGCGCCTGCTCCACCTGCTGCTTGGGTAACATAGTGTGCGCGACGACGGACTTCATTATGTCCATTCGCAACGCCAACGGCAAATCCGACCCGGGAGAAAAGTGGTAGATCAATGATGTCATCGCCAATAAAGCCACATTCGTGCGCTGCGATCCCTGTATCGTCCAGTAACTGTTGAAAGGTAATGCGTTTGTCGTGATTGCCTTGGTAGATATGCGTAATACCTAAATCAGCTGCGCGTTTAACAACAATTGGTGTATTGCGCGCACTAATGATCGCAGTAGCGATACCCATTTTTTGTAATAATTGAATGCCTAAGCCATCGTGGACATAGAAGCTCTTCATGACCTCACCATCCGCATTCCAGTGCATTTTTCCGTCGGTTAATACACCATCTACATCAAAAATCATGATGCGTACTTGAGCGGCTTTTTGGCTGGTGCTGCTGCTTGCGTCGTTCGAATGGTGTGTCATCATCATATTACCTTGGCGCGCGTCAGATCATGAATGTGTAAGGCGCCGACAAGTTTTCCGCCGTGATCGGTGACGAGGATCTGGTTGATGCGATAGGTCTCCATTAATTTAACGGCTTCGACGGCTAGTTTGTCGGAAGTAATGGTATGCGGCGTTTTATGCATCACATCCGCGATTTTGATATTGGAAAAATCGGTTAAATGTTCCAGTAATCGTCGTAAATCACCATCAGTAAATACGCCCGCCAGATTGCCATCCTGATCTACCACGGCAGTCATGGCAATGCCTTTTTTGGTAATTTCTAATAACGCGGCGACCAGCGTACAATCGGTAGGTACGGATGGGATATCTTGGCCGGTACGCATGATGTCGCGCACGTGGGTCAATAGGCGTCGTCCTAGTGCGCCACCGGGGTGTGAGCGGGCAAAATCTTCTTCACGGAAACCACTGGCATCCAGTACGGCGACGGCCAGTGCATCCCCTAGCGCTAGCGTCACCGTGGTGCTGGCGGTAGGTGCTAGATTAAGGGGGCACGCTTCTTTATCTACATGCGCATTCAGGTGAATATCGGCCAATTGCGCGAGTCGCGACTCGGGATTGCCGGTGATGGCAATCAGGTGTGCACCCATGCGTTTGATCATGGGGAGAATGGAAATTAATTCGCCCGCTTCGCCCGAATACGATATCGCCATAAATACATCATCGGCCGTGATCATGCCAAGATCGCCATGCGCCGCTTCGGCAGCATGAACAAAAAAGGCAGGGGTTCCAGTAGAGGCAAATGTCGCGGCGATCTTGCGTCCGATATGCCCTGATTTTCCGATGCCGGAAACAACAACGCGTCCGCGACAGCCGAGCAAAAGGGCAACGGCGCGCGCGAAGCTGCCATCGTTTTCTGTTTTTAAGCGACGATTCAGTGCCAGAATTGCATCTGCTTCTATCTCTAATGTCGCGCTGGCTAAATTTAACGCACGCAAAGGATCAAAAGTCGTCGGTAAGATTTTCACATAAGGTACACTCATAAGCTAAAGTATAAACGAATTCCTCAAGCAAAAAACCTGCCTGATGTAACAAAAGGTGCTTTGAGTTAATTTTATACACATCATTTAGTAAATTAGTTGCGTTTACATCATAAATAATGGGGCACTATCGGTGCTAGGTCATGCTCAAAATCAGGTTTTCTAGTCTCTTTTTTGTATAATTTTCTATTAAATTGGTACGCCATAGGATAGATTAATGATGTTATTATTGTAATTTGTTCGTATCTGCACATCGGATTTTTTATTCTCTTGCAATTAGTTAGCAACAGGCCTCCTTACTATAGGAAATGGAATGCAATCAGCTTTAGAAATGACGTTATTACTCCTTGGCGCCTCCGTTTTTGGCGTGGTGGTATTTCGTTTGTTACACATGCCACCAATGTTAGGGTATCTGGTTGTGGGAGCGGTGATTGGTCCGTTTGGTCTGGCTCTGGCGGTTGATAGTAATGAGACGCATTCTTTAGCTGAGTTTGGTGTTGTTTTTTTGATGTTTTCTATTGGACTTGAGTTCTCGCTTCCCCAATTGAAGTCGATGCGTAAGACGGTTTTTGGTCTTGGGATGGCACAAGTGTTTGTGACGATTGCCTTGGCGATGGGGAGTGCTTGGGTTTTTTCACATACGCTGCCGTTATTTTGGCATATTAGCTGGCAAGCGGCATTTGCATTGGGTGGTGCGTTTTCGATGTCGTCGACGGCGATTGTCTCAAAAATTTTGGCGGAACGATTGGAGCTAGAGGCGCCACATGGGCGACAAATTTTTGGCATTTTGTTGTTTCAGGATTTGGCTCTGGTGCCATTGCTGATTATGGTGCCCGCGCTAGCAACCAAGGATGCGCATTTAGTGCAGACATTGAGCATTGCTGGGCTTAAAGCCGTCGTGGTGTTGGTGTTGCTGTTATTCGTCGGTAAAAAAATGATGCGACGGTGGTTTCGTGTGGTCGTGCAATGTCGCTCACAAGAACTCTTCATGCTTAATTTATTGTTAATTACGCTTGGTGCAGCTTGGATTACTGAGCGAGCCGGTTTGTCCTTGGCCTTGGGGGCATTTGTTGCAGGCATGTTGATTTCTGAAACCGAATATAAGCATCAGGTTGAAGAAGATATTAAATCGTTTCGGGATGTCTTGCTGGGCTTGTTTTTCGTCACGATTGGGATGTTGCTCAACGTAAGTTTGGTGCTGTCGCACATTGGAATCGTACTGTTGTTATTGATTATTCCGCTTGCCATCAAGGGGGGGCTTGTGGTGGCGCTGGCGAAGCTATTTGGCAATTCGACCGGTGTGGCGATACGAACGGGTTTGGGTTTGGCGCAGGCTGGTGAGTTTGGGTTTGTATTGTTGAATCAGGCCGGTGGGTTGCAGTTGATGGATCCCTTACTCATTCAATTAGTGATGGCTGCTATGGTGCTGTCGATGTTGGCAGCGCCGTTTATCTTGCAGCATAGTGATGCAATTGCCATGAAGTTATCATCCAATGATTGGATGCAGCAGTCATTGGCGCTCACGAATATCGCCAGTCGGTCTATGGGGCAAGAAAAACACGTGATCATCGCTGGGTTTGGCCGGACAGGTCAAAGTTTGGCGAAATTGTTGACGGAAGAAAAAATTGCTTATCATGCTTTGGATTTGGACCCGGATCGGGTATTGGCAGCACAGGCTGCAGGGGCAACTGTATCGTATGGCGATGCCACGCGTCGTGAAAGCTTAGTCGCAGCAGGTATTCATCGTGCTGCGGCACTTGTGGTGACGTATGCGGGGACGCCTTCTGCGCTCAAGGTATTGCATTTTGTTAAAGAAATAAATCCAGCACTGCCTGTTATTGTACGTAGTTATGATGACACTGATTTGGCAAAGTTGCGGGCTGCGGGTGCCACTGAAGTTGTGCCTGAAGTGATTGAAGGAAGTTTGATGCTAGCCTCCCATGCCTTGGTACTATTGGGTGTGCCGGTACGTCGTGTCGTGCATCGAGTACAGGCGGCGCGGGATGATCGTTATGAATCGCTACGCGGATATTTTCATGGTGCCAGTGATGCAGGAGGGGATGATGCTGAAAGTATGAAGGTGCGTTTGCAGCCGGTGCATGTTGGTGAGCGAGCCAGAGCCAATGGCATGGCGATTGTTGAACTCAATTTGGCGGCATTGCATGTTGAACTTATCACGGTACGTCGTGCTATGCAGCGGCTTGATTTTACTGCAGTGACCAAAATTCAAGCCGGCGATGTATTGGTCTTGCGCGGAACTCCAGAGGCGTTAGCGTTGGCAGAAGACCGCCTGTTGGTTTGATTTTGAGAAAAATTACCCTATACGGCTAATGCATCACTTTGCCATTTTGTCCTACCACAGTAATTTCGACAAATTTTGATCCATTATGATTGCTCGGAGAATAACTGAGTTGATAGCCGCTTATATTGTAGTCGCGTATATTTTCCAAGGTGTCGATGAGTTTTTCTCGCGTTAGATTTTTCCCTGCTAACTTCATGGCTTCCACCAAAACACGGGCATTGATATAGGCCTCCATACCGGAGTAGGTGAGTGTTTCCGGCTTTCCTAGTTTTACGGGGAGATTTTTATAGTCTTTTGCAATCCCTAAGGTGTCATCCCATACATAAGGCATGACTTCTGAAATCATGATTCCACGAGATAGTTCGCCTAATTCGTGCGTGAGAAATGCCGCCCCGATGGTAGAAAATGCGGATAAATAGGGAAATAAACCAGCTTGTTGCAGGTTGCGTACAAATGCAGCGGTTGGCATCAAGGATGTAATCATGACGATCTCTTGAGGGTGTATTTTTTTGAATGCGTCAACCGCACTCCCAACTTCCGTCGAGTTTGGCTCAATCGCCGCAATCACACTCGGTTGTATTGCGTGTTTTTTGAGCGCCGCAACGATGCCATCCATACCGGATTTGCCGAAGCTATCGTTTTGATACAATATACCAATATTCGTTAGTCCAATTGATGTTAACTGTGCAACGATGGCATCTGCCTCATTGGCATAACTTGCCCTGATGTTAAACAGATAGCGATTGAATGGTGAGCGTAACCCATCTGCACCGGAAAGGCTGCCGATGAGCGGGATCTTGGCTGCGGTGATTAATGGTAGTGCGGCAAGGGTTGGGGCTGAGCCGTAGTAAGAAGTGAGTGCGAATACTTTTTCATTTTGCAGTAATTCTGCCGTATTAGATGCCGCGCGATCAGGTGCATAACCGTCATCCATGACCACTAATTTAAGCAGACGACCATTAATTCCCCCATTATTGTTGACTTGAGTGAAATAGGAGTTGATGACAGATTTAATTTCATTTCCAAACGCGCTTTGAATGCCAGTAAGCGGTGCGGATATACCAATTTTAATACTCGTGTCGGTGATACCAGTCTCGGCATGTGCGAGTGTTGTAAGCAAAGCAAAGGCAGCTACCAATGAAAGCATGCCCGATTTTGCCCCTAATTTAGCCATGATATACCCTGTTATGAAAAATTTATTATTCATAAAGCAATAAATCTAACAGCAAAAACTAATTCATCGCCATATCGTCAAAATGAGCGCGCAGTTGGTTCCGCCTATCCGTCTTTTTACTCTAGTTCATTTTGTCAGTCGAATCGACCTGATCATCACACTGTGTTGGATTTGCATGTTGAAACGTTGATTCTGGTTAAACAGGGATGGTACTTAAGCGATGGCATTTAAAGGATGGCATTTAGTGCTGGGGTGTGGTCTGTTACCTTAGAATTTTTCCATTTGCGCCAAGAATTGTGATTTCAACAAATTTTGACGCGCTGCGATTCGTGCTTGAGTAACTGATAGGGAATCCGCCGATAGTTGTGTCGTGCATATTTTCTAATATTTCAATCAATTTTTCCCGCGTCAGGTTTTTTCCGCAGAGACGAATGGCTTCGACCATTATTCTGGCATTGGCATAGGCTTCCATACCCGTGTAGGAAAGGGTGTTGGCCCCATTGCTCCTTTGCACTAATTTTTTATAGTCTCGGGCCAGTGGTAAGGTATCGTTCCAGGGGAAGGGGATAACTTGTGAAATCATAATGCCACGCGACATCTCGCCCAAGTCGTTCGCCAAAAGTTGTGCGCCAATAGGGGAGAGTGTGGCTAGGTAAGACGGTGCTTGGCTTGCTTTGAATTTGCGTACAAATGCGGTGGTTGCTTTGAGTAAGGTAACCATAATAATGGCTTGAGGCTGTTCGCGGGTAAAGGTCGCCACCGCAGCGTCAACATCTGTTGAGTTATGTTCGACCGTGGCAACAACGGTGGGCTGCAGATGATGTACTTTGAGTGCTGCAGTAATACCGTCCAATCCTGATTTTCCAAAACCATCGTTTTGATATAAAACACCGATACGGGTCAGACCAATGGAGAGCATTTGTTTTATCAATGCGTTAGTTTCTTCTGCGTAACTGGCCCGGACATTAAACATATATCGGTTAAGTGGGATGCGTAAGCTATTAGCGCCGGAGAAGGTGCCAATTAAAGGAATTTTTGCGGCAGTGACCATGGGTAATGACGCAGTTGTTGTCGCTGTACCATAGTAGGAAGTGAGGGCAAAAACTTTATTGTTTTGTACTAATTGAATAGTGTTTTGTGCGGAGCGATCAGCTTCATAGCCATCATCCAGCGCCACCAATGTTAAGGTCCGTCCGTTAATGCCACCAGACGAATTGACCTGCATAAAATAATCATCAACGGTTTCTTTTATTTCAGCTCCATACGCTGCATTCATCCCTGATAGGGGAACTGACATGCCAATTTTAATATTGGTGTCAGTAACACCGTTTTCGGCATACGCCATCCCAAAAAAAAGTAGTGCTGGGATGAAATTAATCAACTGGCGCAGAACGGATTTTAACAAGTGCATAATATTTCCTGGAATAGAAATAGCGTCGATAGAGATGAAAATCGGGATGCCGATCGACAGGTGTTTCACATAAACTTAACATTAGTGCGGAATGACACTATTTTCCTGAAATTCCAGAGAAAATTCAGGATTTTTGCGGTTTTTGTGAAGATGTACCATCCTTTATGGCACGGATAGCACCATAAGGGACGGTGTGTATTTTTGTTGCCTATAGTAATAGTGGCCGTAAATAATGTCCAGTGACACTCGCCGGGTTGGCGGCTACTTGCTCTGGTGTTCCAGTCGCGATAATTTGGCCGCCACCAGCACCGCCTTCTGGGCCCAGATCAATGAGCCAATCGGCTGTCTTAATGACATCTAGATTATGTTCAATAATCACCACAGTGTTTCCTTGATTACGTAAGCGCTGAATGACTTTGAGTAATAAATCAATGTCGTGAAAGTGCAGGCCAGTAGTCGGTTCATCCAAAATATACAGAGTACGGCCTGTGTCGCGTTTGGATAATTCGAGTGATAATTTGACCCGTTGTGCTTCACCGCCGGATAAGGTAGTCGCACTTTGTCCCAATCGGATATAGCCTAAACCGACATCCAGCAAGGTGTGAAGTTTGCGTGCAATGAGTGGAACGGCACTAAAGAATTGATGTGCTTCTTCCACTGTCATGCCTAAAACCTCGTGGATATTTTTGCCTTTATATTGCACTTCTAATGTTTCGCGATTGTAGCGCTTGCCGTGACAGATGTCGCATGGGACGTAGACATCCGGTAAGAAATGCATTTCTACTTTGATGACGCCATCGCCCTGACAGGACTCACAACGGCCCCCCTTGACATTGAACGAGAAACGCCCAGCATTGTAGCCGCGTTCTTTGGCGCTGGGTACGGTTGAAAATAAGTCGCGTATTGGTGTAAATAAGCCGGTATAGGTTGCCGGATTAGAGCGTGGAGTGCGACCAATGGGTGCTTGATCTACTGAAATAACTTTATCAAAATGCTCGAATCCACTCATACTTTCATGCGCTGCCGGTTCTGCATGTGAACCATAAATATGGTGTGCCGTGGCCAGATACAGCGTGTCATTGACTAACGTGGATTTGCCTGAGCCAGATACACCAGTGACACAGGTGAGTAATCCGACTGGAAGTTCCATCGTGACTTTTTTTAGATTGTTTCCGGAAGCGCCGCGGATGACGAATTGTTTTTCCGGGTTGAACGGCGTGCGTTGGGTTGGTACATCAATTTTCTTGGTGCCGTTTAAGTATTGTGCTGTCAGTGAGCGTTCATTGCTGAGGATATCTTCCAATGTGCCGGCAGCAATGACTTCACCACCATGCACGCCTGCACCAAGTCCCATATCGATGATGTAATCGGCACAGCGGATAGCATCTTCATCGTGCTCGACCACAAGGACACTGTTCCCAATATCACGCAAGTGCTGCAAGGTACCGATCAATCTGTCATTGTCGCGTTGATGCAGTCCAATTGATGGTTCATCCAGTACATACATGACGCCGGTTAAACCGGAGCCGATTTGCGAAGCCAGTCGAATACGTTGTGCTTCGCCCCCAGAGAGCGTATCGGAACTGCGGTCAAGCGAGAGGTAATCCAAACCGACATTATTTAGGAAACGTAAGCGTGAGGCGATTTCCTTGATAATACGATCTGCGATTTCTTTTTTGGATCCGGCCAGTTCCAGACTTTCAAAGAATGCCAGTGTTTTGCGTAATGGCAGAGCACTGATTTCGTAAATAGAGCTTTCTTGATCACCCGATCCGACTTTCACAAAGCGCGCTTCTACCCGTAAGCGTGCCCCGTGGCAAGCCGGACACTCTTTTTCATTGATGAATTTGGCGAGTTCTTCTTTGACTGCCATGGAATCGGTTTCACGATAGCGGCGCTGTAAATTCACCACGACGCCTTCGAACGTATGTTCGCGTATGACGGTTTTTCCACGTTCATTAATATAGGTAAAGGGGATTTGCTGTTTTCCTGAGCCGTGCAGAATCACTTGTCTAGCAGCTTCTGGTAATTGTTCGAATGGGGTGTCAATATCAAATTCAAAAAAGGTAGCTAGGTTGGACAGCATTTGGAAATAAAACTGATTGCGTTTATCCCAGCCTTTGACTGCCCCCGAGGCCAATGACAGGTTAGGAAAGGCGACAACCCGTTTTGGATCAAAAAATTCGATATGTCCGAGACCATCACATTCTGGGCACGCTCCCATCGGGTTGTTGAATGAAAAGAGACGTGGTTCCAGTTCCTGCAAGGAGTAGCCGCAGGTTGGACAAGCGAATTTGTTTGAAAATAACCAGGATTTTTCGCTGTCCATCTCTACTGCCAGAGCACGGCCTTCCGCCAAGCGTAATGCGGTTTCAAAGGATTCTGCCAGACGCTGTTTTATTTCTGGATTGACTTTGATGCGATCAATCACGACATCAATGGTATGTTTTTCGGTTTTTTTGAGTTTGGGCAGGTCATCGACATCAACGATGTGTGCTGCCGCGGTCCCGCTTTGAATTCGGAATCGTACAAAGCCCTGTGCTTGCATTTGTTCAAACAGTTCGACGTGTTCGCCTTTGCGGTTCGCTACCACGGGAGCCAAAATCATGAGCCGAGTATCTTGCGGCATGGCCAGAACCGTATCGACCATTTGTGCCACCGATTGGGCTGCTAACGGATTTTCCGGATGATCGGGGCAATACGGTGTGCCAACCCTGGCATACAACAAACGCAGGTAGTCATGGATTTCGGTGACAGTCCCTACGGTGGAGCGTGGATTATGCGAGGTGGCTTTTTGCTCAATCGAAATGGCGGGTGACAGTCCTTCAATTAAATCAACATCGGGTTTTTCCATCAGTTGCAAAAACTGTCGCGCGTAGGCCGACAGTGACTCGACATAACGGCGTTGACCTTCTGCATAGAGCGTATCAAATGCCAATGAGGATTTTCCGGAGCCGGACAAACCGGTGATGACCACCAGTTGATTGCGCGGCAGGTCAAGGCTGATGTTTTTTAGATTATGGGTGCGTGCTCCGCGTACGCGTATCTGGTCATGACTGATTTTATTGCTGACCGTATTGTTAGCGTGAGGCTGTTGGTCTGGGTTTGGTCTAGTTTGGTGGCTCATGGGCGAACTAAGTTGGTGGCGCGTTTGGCCAGTGGCGTAACTGTTATACAGATATATTGCTCATCTGATATCGTGTTATTCAGCGTACTGGAATTTTTGTTCATGCCTGCTTTGTGGTTTATGTGGCCAAACTCAGCCAACCTGATACTATATCGGGTTTTGAACCCATTCACAAAAGAAGTTGTCCACTATGACGTCCTCACCACCGCTTTCACCCGTTTCACGCATGATGCCGGAAGAAATTCGTGCCAGTATTGTGTTGGCGTTACTTTTTGCCCTACGTATGCTGGGTCTCTTTTTGATTTTACCGGTGTTTTCAGTTTATGCCAAAGAACTGAACGGGGGCAACCAGCCTTGGTTAGTTGGCATGGCGTTGGGGATGTATGGATTAACGAATGCGATAGGACAAATTCCTCTTGGGATGGCGTCAGATAAATATGGGCGACGTCCAGTGATTTTGATTGGGTTGTTGGTCTTTGCTGTGGGTGCTGTGGTTGCGGCGATGTCGAATGATATTACCTGGGTGATCGTTGGTCGTGCGCTGCAAGGCAGTGGTGCGATTTCTGCGGCCATTACGGCCTGGATTGCGGATGCTACCCGCGAAGAGCATCGTACTAAGGCCATGGCGATGGTTGGTGGGTCGATTGGGCTCACCTTTGCTGCGTCGATGGTCGCTGCGCCATTGTTATATAGTGCCATCGGTATGAAGGGCATTTTTATGCTGACTGGCATATTGCCATTGCTGGCTATTTTGGTCGTGCTGTTTCTATTGCCTAAAGTGCCATTGCAAAAAATGCCACGAGTTCCGTTAAGTATTATCTTAAAAAATCGTGAGTTGATGCGATTGAATTATGGTGTATTTGCATTGCATATTACCCAATCTGCCATGTTTGCTGTTGTTCCTTCAGTATTGGTTCATTATTTAAATATGCCTGTGGCAACTCACTGGAAAATTTATTTGCCGGTTGTATTGGCGTCATTTATTGGTATGCTGCCATTGATTTACATTGCTGAAAAAAAAGGCAAAACCAAATTGATTTTTATGGCGGCGATTGCCTTATTGTTTGTCGTTCAACTTGGTTTTTGGGCATTTTTGACCCAGCCTGTCATGCTGGTGGCGCTGCTATTTGGTTTTTTTCTTGCATTTAATGTATTAGAAGCCAGTCAACCTTCGATGGTTTCCCGGATAGCTCCTCCTGCTGCTAAAGGGGCTGCATTGGGCGTATACAACACAGTACAATCGCTGGGTTTGTTCACAGGTTCGCTATTAGGCGCCTGGATGAGCGGGCATGTCGGACCGTCATCGGTTTTTGTATTTTCCGCTATTTTGTGTGTGGTTTGGCTTATAATCGCATTCAATATGAACAATTTACCGCGTCGTGGCCAGCCAGAGGCAGCTAGTACAGCCAGTGCCGCCGCAGCGCAATAAAGGACAAGTTATGGCATCAGTTAATAAAGTTATTATTTTGGGAAATTTGGGGCGTGACCCAGAGATGCGTTATATGCCGAGCGGTGATGCAATGGCGACGATTTCTATTGCAACCACGGATAGCTGGAAAGACAAATCCAGTGGTGAAAAAAAAGAAAGCACTGAATGGCATCGCGTTACATTTTTTGGTAAATTAGCGGAAATTGCTGGTCAATACCTAAAAAAAGGGTCGTCCGTTTACGTAGAAGGCAGTCTGCGCACACGTAAATACACAGATAAAGACGGGATTGAAAAGTTCGCTACGGATATTCGTGCTGACACCATGCAAATGCTTGGCGGTCGTCCGGGTGCTGGTGGTGCTCCGATGGATGATGGTTACGATGCCGCGCCAGCGCAATATCAAGCTCCAGCGCCACGTCAAGCGCCACCAGCACAATATCAAGCCCCAGCGCCTGCGCAGCGTCCTGCTGCGCGTCCAGCACCGAATTTTTCGGATATGGATGATGATATTCCGTTCTGACACCCAGTAAGATTGATTAAGTAAAAAACGGCTTGTAAATCTTTGATTTATAAGCCGTTTTTTTGTTTTTATAAATAAAATTGACAGTTAATTTGTAACTATATAACCTAGTTTTCCAAAATGGAAACAATAGGCGAGCAATGGCCAGATTTGCAGTTAAATTGGTCAATTGAAGCTTGACTCCACCCATTAATATGCTACTCTTTGTACTCTATTTAATGTAAATGAGTATTATAGTGAGCAATGTCTTGGATGAGCTTAAACATGCACGGAAGGCCTCAGGCCTGACCCATGACATGCTGGCGCAACGAGCAGGCGTGAGCCGGATGACGGTTCAGCGTACAGAGGCCGGGAAGATTGACCCACGCCTCTCAACGCTTCTGGTGCTTGCGCGCGCGCTCGGCATGGACCTAATGCTGGTGCCAAAGTCGTTGCGACCAGATTTGGAAGATTTTGTTCGGTCAGGCGGCCGGTTCCTTGGTCAACCTTCAGGCGTCGGCGCACCGCCGTCGCTGATTGACGAACTGCTGCAGCCTGATAAATTTTCCAAAAAACATATTCCTTCCAAGAACAAACCATGACCACAGCTATTCGCTACTTGCGCATGTTTCTGCACTCGCCAGCGGGCGTCAAAAATCTTATCGGCTACCTGTCACAGTATGGTGACATCCTGCGGGTGTCGTTCAATGACGATTACGTCAGTGATGCCAACCGCCCGACACTCTCCTTAGGTTATTTGGGGACAAACGAAGCGGCCACGAAGGCGATCCTGACTGCTCCCCGTGATATTCGCCTGTCGCGCAGGGACGGAAAGTGGCCGGCCTATTTCCAGAATTTGCTGCCCGAAGGGCATAACCGCGACCGGTTGGCAGCACAGCGCGGATGTAGCTCGGATGATGAGTTCGAACTGTTGAAGAACTGGGCGTTTCGCTATCGGGATGGCGTCCATCCTGAGCTGGCACCACTCTACGATCCTGTGTGCATCACGGCATTCTTCGAGGGGGTATCTGAGCAAGACTATGCACTCAATCGGGTTATCGACAAGACGGTGCGGGTATTCACGTGGGATGACCTCGACGCTTTGCTCGGAAAAGCAAAGGTGTTACGCCGCGGCCGCATCTTGCAGGTCGCAAAAAGCGTGGTCACCAAGGCCAAGGCGGACTGGCCGGAGCTCCTCAAGGGGGCGCCTGAAAGCATGCAGCGAGCGATTGCCGAGCGCTTGGCCGGTGGGGTTGCATTGGCCTAGATTCTTGTCGCTCGTGCCCGGACTGGCGCGCGCCAATGTTCTGAAGGCTAATGGGCTATAAAAGAAGCGTCGACGGTAACGTCGGCGCCTGGAAATAGTGTATAGTGTTTTTGCTGGAGATTAACTAAGGCCTACTGATGATTCCTATCCATAGTACTCCGTCATATCGAGGAGGGGTTGATAGTTTGCCGCACGATGCTGCGTCAACTAAAGAATGTACTGCTTGCCGAAACGATGCGCCGTTCGAATTTGCGTTTGACTATGCTTATCAACCTATTGTTGATGTGTCGACTCGTCGTATCTATGCGCATGAAGCCCTTGTACGCGGCCCGAATGGTGAGTCTGCCGCCAGTATCTTGGCAAAAATTAATGATCACAATCGATATCGATTTGATCAACTTTGCCGCTCAAAAGCGGTTGAGGGTGCAGCACGATTGAATATGCAAGAATTGTTGTCTATCAATTTTTTACCTAATGCTGTATATCGCCCTGAAGTCTGTATTCGTAGTACATTTGAAGCGGCAAAAAAATTCAATTTCCCCATCGAAAAAATCATTTTTGAAGTCACCGAAGGTGAACGTGTGGAAGATCGACCACATCTGGTCAACATCTTTAAGGAATATCGGCGATTTGGTTTTCATACGGCGATTGATGATTTTGGCGCAGGTTATGCCGGACTAAATTTATTATCTGAATATCAGCCTGATATTATCAAAATTGATATGGATTTGGTGCGCGGTATTGATCGCGATTTGCCTAGACAAGCTATCGTCATTGGTATCGTTGGGATTTGCAAGGCATTAAATATTAAGGTGCTTGCCGAAGGCATAGAAACCCGTGCTGAAAGGGACTTCTTGAATGCATCTGGTATTGCGTTAATGCAGGGGTATTGGTTTTCTAAACCGGTGTTTAAAGGACTGGGGACGATTCCAGATGAGGCTTGGGAGTAAGCATCAACCGCGCGGCGTTTCAAGCCCGCCCTGAAGAGGCTGTCGCAAAACGTTTTTCTGCGCCCCATTAGACCCAGGTGGGCGAGGTTTTACGCGCAAATCGGATAAATTTAAAAATTATGTCAAATGCACACGTCGCGGAAAATATAAGTGCAAATCCCGTAGCAAAAATTGATGTCCTGATGGTTGGACCTCAAGACCCAGTGCTTGCCGATGCGGTTGCGCGTGAATATACCGTGCATAAACTGTGGTTGGCCGAAGACCGCGCAGCGTTTTTGGCGGAGCGTGCCGATCTTATCCGCGCCATTGTGACCAATGCCCCTGTAGGTGCCAATGCCGCATTGATGGCGGCTTTGCCCAAATTAGAAATGATTGCCAGCTCCGGCGTCGGTCTGGATGCCATTGATCTCGATGCGGCTCAACGCCAAGGGGTGATCGTGACCAACACGCCAGGTGTATTGAATGAATGTGTTGCCGATGCTGGGTTGATGTTAATGCTGGCGGTGGCGCGGCGTCTGTGTGAAGCGGATCGTTTTGTCCGGAGTGGTGAATGGGAAAAGCGTAAATTTCCGTTGGCAACCAGTTTGGGAGGAAAGACCTGCGGCATTATGGGGATGGGTAACATCGGTCGTGCAGTCGCCAAGCGCGCTGAGGCGTTTAGGATGACTATTGCATATTACAATCCACACCAAAAAACGGAACTGCCATATACCTACTATGATAATCCCGAGGCATTAGCGCGTGCCGCTGATTTTTTGGTGCTGACATTGCCTGGTGGTGCTAGTACCTTCCATATCGTTAATGATCGGTTGCTGGAGGCACTGGGGCCAACCGGATTTTTGATTAACATTGCCCGTGGTTCCGTTGTGGATCAGCTTGCACTGATTGCGGCACTGACTTCGGGTAAAATTGCTGGTGCGGCGCTGGATGTGTTTGAAGATGAACCCCATGTGCCGGCGGAGTTGACCGTGCTGGATAATGTGGTGCTAACCCCGCATTTTGCCAGCGGAACGCATGAAACCCGTGGTGCGATGAGTCAGCTCACCTTTGATAATTTGCATGCGCATTTTACCGGTAAGCCAGTGATCACGCGAGTGGTGTAGCAGCTTGAGCTTGTTTTACTTTTTGTTTTTTAATCTGGATTAATGATGCCAAAATTTGCTGCTAATCTGACCATGATGTTTAATGAGGTCGCTTTCCCAGAGCGTTTTGCCACTGCTGCTGCTGCCGGATTTTCGGCAGTGGAATTTCTATTTCCGTATGAATACACCGCACAGGACGTAGCTAGTTGGTTGAGGGAAAATAAACTCACTAATGTGTTGTTTAATTTGCCGCCGGGAGATTGGGCTGCTGGCGAACGTGGTGTGGCGTCGATTCCGGGACGTGAAGCAGAGTTTGAGGCGGGTGTGGCAAAGGCCATTACGTATGCACTGGCACTGGGAACCAAGCGTGTGCACATGATGGCTGGTTTGCTTCCAAAGGATGGTGATAGTGCACTGGCTAAAGCGACTTATTTGCGCAATTTATCCTATGCTGCGACAGCGTTCGGTGAGTATGGTATCGACGTGTTGATTGAGCCGATTAATGTGCGTGATATGCCAGGCTATTTCTTAACTACCCAGGCGCAGGCGCACGCATTACGTGAAGAAGCCGGACAGCCGAATATTAAGGTGCAAATGGATTTTTATCATGTGCAAATTATGGAGGGAGACATCGCGACAACGTTCCGTCGCTACGCCCAGCATATTGGTCATGTGCAGATAGCTAGTGTCCCGGCGCGGAATGAGCCGGATGATGGTGAAGTCAATTATCCTTACCTGTTTCGTTTGTTGGACGAGCTAGGTTATGACGGTTGGATCGGGTGTGAATACCGCCCTCGTGGTCGTACTGAGGACGGTTTGGGCTGGTTGTCGTCGCTTTGACAAGCTTAAGCATCCGGTGCAGCCCCGATTTCAAGTGAAAAAGTGGCAACGCCATCCAGTACACCAAGGACTTTATCACCTGGAAGCAGCGGTCCCACGCCAGCCGGTGTCCCAGAAAAAATCAAATCACCGGGAGCCAACGCCACAAAATGCGAAATCTGACTAATAACATCCGCTACTGACCAGATTAATTCGCTGAGTGTGCCATCCTGTTTGACGACACCATTGACTTCCAAGTGAATACGGGCGCTGTCAGGATGGCCAACTTCGCTGACAGGGTGCAGTTCACTGCATGGAGCGGATGCGTCGAAACCTTTGGCAAAGTCCCACGGTCGCATCAGTTTTTTGGCTTCTGCTTGCAAATCACGTCGAGTTAGATCCAATCCAATGCCGTAGCCCCAGACAAAATCCAGCGCATTTTCTGGTGTAATATTGATTCCGCCGCGACCAATCGCTACGACCATTTCCACTTCGTGGTGCATGTCTTTTGTGGCGGAAGGGTAGGGTACAACACCGGAAGCCGGTACGACTGCATCAGCTGGTTTGCAAAAAAAGAATGGTGGTTCGCGATCGGGGTCATTGCCCATTTCACGTGCGTGTGCAGCGTAATTACGTCCTACGCAAAATACCCGTCGAATCGGAAAACGGGCATCACTACCGGCCACCGCGACCGATGGGGTAGGGGCTGGAGGGATAACAAAATCAGTCATAAACATCCTTTGGGTTGAAGGAATTGTGATTGTAGCGGTTATTACCTTATCCGGTGTGGAAGTACTAGTGTAGTGTTAGCGATTGACATCGACAATCACGCGTCCACGGAGCTGGCCTGCGAGTAAATCGGTAGCAAAGGGAATGGCTTCGGCCAATCCGATTTCATGGGCAATGGTGCCTAGTTTACTGATGTCCAGATCGGTTGCCAGACGTGCCCATGCGGCCAGTCTGTCTGCACGTGGACACATGACGCTATCGATTCCCACCAGTGTTACCCCGCGCAAAATAAATGGCGCAACAGTCGTGGGCAATTCCATGCCGCCAGCTAAACCACAGGCAGTGACCACACCGCGATATTTCATTCCAGCACAAATGTTTGCCAGTACGTGACTGCCAACGACATCCACCGCACCCGCCCAACGTTCTTTACTCAGTGGTTTTCCGGCACCTTCCAATGCGGAGCGCGGCATGACTTCTGCGGCTCCTAATCCTAATAGGTAGTCGGTTTCTTCCACACGTCCTGTCACTGCCACTACGCGATAGCCAAGATGCGATAGCAGTGCTACGGCAATGCTGCCAACACCACCAGCAGCACCGGTCACGACAATATCTCCTTGATCTGGTGTGACACCGTGTTTTTCTAGTGCGAGCACGCACAGCATTGCCGTGTAACCGGCTGTGCCAATCGCCATAGCTTGTTTTGGTGTCAATGCGGATGGTAAGGGCACTAGCCAATCGCCTTTTAAACGTGCTTGTTGTGCCAGACCGCCCCAGTGATTCTCTCCTACTCCCCAGCCGTTCAACACCACCGTTTCACCAACGCTAATGGCGGGATGGCTTGATTGGGATACGGTACCGACCAGATCAATGCCAGGCACCATTGGAAACGAGCGCACAACGGGTGATTTTCCTGTTATCGCCAATCCATCCTTGTAATTTAACGTGGAGTAGCTGACATCAACCGTCACATCGCCTGGTGGTAATTGTTCAGGAGAGAGATCCGCCACGCTGGCGCGGTATCCGGAGGCGTCTTTTTCAATCAAAATTCCCTTAAACATGATGTCATCCTTAATGTTCGTTATTTTTTAAATAAAGTTAACGCAGCTAGTCGCTGAGTTGCATGTTCTACTATTGGATCAGGGTAATTGGGTAAATGTCGTGGTGGCTCGTGGATCGTTTTGTTATTCAGATGGACAAGCTCTGGACAATAGTGACGAATGAATTTTCCTTCTGGATCAAAACGTTGCGATTGGGTTGTCGGGTTAAAAATTCGAAAATAGGGTTGCGCATCGCACCCAGTGGATGCGGCCCATTGCCAACCGCCGTTATTTGCAGATAAATCAAAGTCATTCAGTTTTTCGGCAAAATAGCGCTCACCCCAGCGCCAGTCTATTAAGAGATCCTTGACTAAAAAGCTAGCAGTAATCATGCGTAAACGGTTGTGCATAAATCCGGTTTGGTTCAACTGACGCATCGCTGCATCCACGATCGGAAAACCGGTTTGACCAGCGCACCATGCGGCAAAATAGTCTGGGTTGTTTGGAAATGCAAGCGTATTGTATTCCGCTTTAAAGGTTTGTGTCACCAGCTCAGGTCGGTGCCATAACAGTTGCTGGTAAAATTCGCGCCAGATTAATTCCGATAGCCAGATGTCTGCGCCTTCTCCCCCCATTTGATAGGCGGTACGTGCCAGTTCGCGTATCGATACGGTACCAAAGCGTAAGTGAACCGAAAGGCGTGAAATGCCATTGATGGCCGGAAAATCGCGGGTTTGATGATACTGGTGCATGCGTTGGCAAAAATCGTTAAACAGCAATTCACCGCCATCCATGCCGGGTTTTAGATGCGCTACGTTTATTTCTTCAAATCCAAGCTCCTGTAGTGAGGGGATTGGAGATGGTGCTAATTTTTTTAGGTACTGCAGTAGTGCTGGTTGTATCGGAAATGAAGCCAAAACTTGATCGTTGACGCTGGCTAGCCAAGCGCGTTTATAGGGCGTAAATACCTGATACATGTGACCACTTAGATTCAGAATCTCATCGCGCTCAAAAATCACTTGATCTTTAAATAGATAAAGCTGTTTTCCTTGCTGCTCTAGCTGTTGCGCAACTAGTGTATCGCGTTGTATAGCCGCCGGTTCGGTATCTCGGTTGGTGTACACGGCATCGGCCTGATACTCCTCGGCCAATTGAGGAAGTAAGGTAGTCGCAATGCCATGGCGGACAATGAGATCCGAGCCGAGCGCGATTAACTCCCGTTTTAATTCCAGCAGACTTTCCCAGATAAACGCAACCCGTCGGTCTTGCCTCGGTAGCGAGTCCAGAATAGCGCGGTCAAAAATGAAAACGCAGATCACGTTTTGGCCGGAGCTTAGCCCATGGTGTAAGGCGGCATGATCAAAAAGTCGCAAATCGCGACGAAACCAGACGAGTGCATTTTTTTTCATATCAACGCGCTATGTGATGTTGTGTGTGAAGCTGCTTGTGAAGCCGTAAAGCCACTGAATGCCACCCGCAACATCGCGCTCACAATGTCATCTTCGCTCATTTTGCTAAATTGTTGCAGGTAATCGACAGCAGGATCGCAGGTGCGTGAGTAATAGCTGAATAAAATGACATCGCAGGGAAGGCTAGCATCCAGATCACCCTGTTGTTGTGCCGCCTGAACTAATTTTTTCAGTTGTCCATTGAGTTTCATAATCCGCATCATGTAGCTGATATTGCGCATTAACATCGCACGCACACTCGCGTTGGTTGACGGTAAAAAAGGTAGCCCGCCCTGCAATCGTACCCGTAACGCCCATTCCAGCAACGCTGCTAATTTCTGTAGCGGACTTAGTTCTGGAGCTAATTTAGCCAAGTAATCAGTCGCACCATCAATCAGGCGTATCAAGGCTTCGCCAACCAGATCTTCCTTGGATTTAAAGTGTTTATACAAGCTGGGTTTGGAAATGCCAACCGCATTGGCGACATCATCCATCGTCATCAAATCAAAGCCCTTATCGCCCAAAATGTGGGTCGTGGCATCAAGGATGGCATTTTCCCGTAGTTTAAAGGCTTGATCTTTGAAGCTAATTTTGCTGAAAATACTCATGAGTAAAATAAAGTTACTAATCAGTAGCTTTTTTGTTTAATTGGTAGTAATGTTAGCACAGTGCTGATTAATTGCAATGAAATCACGCAATTATACGTATCTTTTTTAAGTATTTTTTCAGTATCTTTTAGGCGAATAAATGAATAAAGCTAGAAAACGCATCGCTGTTATCGGTTCCGGTATTTCAGGACTAGCAAGTGCCTATTTCTTAAGTCGTGCACATGATGTGGTGGTGTTCGAAGCAGGGGCGTATCTTGGCGGTCATACCAACACGGTAGATGTGATACTAGATGGTCAAACTGCTGCGGTAGATACCGGTTTTTTGGTCTATAACCAAGCTACTTATCCCAATTTGATTGCTTTGCTGGCGGAGTTGAGCGTGGGCAGTTATGCCACCGACATGTCATTTGGTGTATCAATGGATGAGGGAAGGTTGGAATGGGCCGGTACTAATATTGACAGCGTGTTTTCTCAGCGTAGTAATGTGTTTTCTCTCGCATTTTTGCGGATGCTTAATGACATTATGCGCTTTAATAAAGCAGCTCCTGACTATTTAAAGCAGGCGCTGGTTAGTGGTGTAACGCTGGGTGAATTGCTTGAAACAGAGTGTTACGGCGAGATGTTTCGCAATAGTTATTTATTGCCGATGGCTGCCGCGATCTGGTCTAGTTCCCCGACGGATATTTTGGCCTATCCGGCGAGCAGTTTTATTCGATTTTGCTTAAATCATGCGTTGTTGCAAGTAAAAAATCGCCCGCAATGGCAAACGGTGCAGGGTGGCGCACGTGAATATGTGCGCAAAATTGCAGCGACCTTATCTGATGTTCGATTGGGGACTGCAGTGACGTCGGTGCAGCGAACGAATGAAGGTGCGCTCGTCATGACGGAACACACGACGGAATGTTTCGATGCTGTCGTATTTGCGACGCACGCACCACAAACAGCAGCATTGTTGGTGGATGCGCGTGACGAGGAACGCGCCATCCTGAATGCGGTGCATTATCAGCCGAATGTCGCCTATCTCCACACGGATATCAGGTTAATGCCGCAACGTCGTAAGGTTTGGTCAGCTTGGAATTACATAGGCGCAGAAAAAAAAGACGGGCGGCAACCGGTATGTGTGAGCTATTGGCTCAATAAATTGCAGCAATTGCCATTTGAGACACCATTGATGGTGACCCTCAATCCTAGTGTGCAGCCTGATCCATCCAGTGTGTTGAGAAAATTCGATTACCAACATCCAGTATTTGATCATGCCGCAATTGCAGCACAACAACAACTTGGCACCATACAGGGTAAAAATAAATGTTGGTTTGCTGGCGCATGGACTGGATATGGATTTCATGAAGACGGTTTAACATCGGCGCTGCGGGTAGTGGCCGATTTTGGTGTTCACCCTGAGTGGGCAAGGTTATGAAATCGGATGCGGCACGCTTGATTAGGGGGCAGGTGATGCATGAAAGAATGCGTCCAGTTCAGCATCGGTTTGTGTATCCGGTATTTTATGTGCGCGTGAATCTGGCCCGTTTAAATGACATCACCACACCCTGGTTTGGTATCGACCGCTGGCGTCCGGCAACGATTAGAACGCGCGATTATGGCGCGCGTGACGGTAGTGATTTAGCTGTTTGGATGCGTCAACAATTACAGCTGGCTGGGATAAGGGCAGACGGCGAAATCTGGCTTCAAACTTTTCCTCGACTGTTCGGGTTTGTGTTTAATCCGGTGAGTTTTTGGTATTGCTACGATCAATCCGGTGGATTGCGTGCCGTATTAGCGGAAGTGAATAATACTTTTGGTGAATCGCATCGTTATCTGCTTAGTGCCGACGATCCCATCACCGAACAGCATGTGCTGACTAGCAAAAAAAATCTGCATGTGTCCCCTTTTTGTCAGGTGCAGGGGGGGTATCGTTTTACTTTCCGCGAAACGGCAAAAACCAGTCAGATTAGTCTGGATTATTACGATGATCAGGGTGTGCTGATTAAAACCTCAGTCGGTGGTAGTAGTGCTGTTTTGACTGCAAAAAATATCAGGAATGCCATTTTTCGGCAACCTTGGCTGACGCTCAGTATTGTTATCGGCATCCATTGGCAGGCACTGAAATTATGGCGTAAAGGCGTACCTTATTTTTTGAAACCACCGCCACCTGAACATGATTTGACACAGTCACGTAAAAATTCGGAGGAACCATTATTATGAGTTACAGTAATTCTATACCCACTTTGCCGGCAAGTACGCCGACCTTAGCGAAGTTATTTTTAAAATTGTTGGGGCGATTACAGCATGGGCACTTGCAACTGGTGACGCCAGAAGGAACGCGCTTCATGTTTGGCGATCTTCATCAGCCACCTAGTGCAACGTTAAAAATTCATGACTGGCGTGCATGTGGCCGTATTCTCCGTGCCGGGGATATTGGATTTGCCGAAGCGATCGAAGCTGATTGGATCGAGACCCCCGATCTTACTGCGCTGCTACGTTTGGCGATACGAAATGAAGATGCACTCAAGCGTATCGTGACCGGTGGCTGGATATCTACCTTATGGTATCGCTTGCGCCACGTGTTGCGTCCCAATACGCGAGGAGGTAGCCGTAAAAATATTCATGCACACTACGATATTGGTAATAATTTTTACCAGCAATGGCTCGATAACAGCATGACCTATTCCAGTGCGCTGTTTGACGGTGATTTGAGTCAATCTTTGGAAACAGCGCAAACGCGTAAATACCAACGCATTATTGATGTGCTCGAACTGCGGTTTGGACATCATGTGTTGGAAATCGGCTGTGGTTGGGGTGGCTTTGCGGAACATGCCGCTAAACAGGGAATTCGGGTTACCGGCATTACTATTTCAGAAGCGCAATTAAAAATCGCGCAGGAGCGTATCCAAAAAAATCAACTGGATAACTTGGTGGAGTTGCGTATTTGTGATTACCGTGATGTGAACGGAGAATACGATGCCATCGTTTCCATTGAAATGGTAGAGGCGGTTGGTGAGCGATTTTGGCCGACGTATTTCGCTACACTATTTGCGCGATTGGCTCCGGGTGGGCGTGCTTTGGTACAGTCGATTACGATTGCGGAACGCGATTTTGAACGGTATCGCAGTAGCACCGATTTTATCCAGCAATATATTTTCCCAGGTGGGATGTTACCGAGCAAAGAACGATTTTCCCAGCATGCACAAAAGGCGGGCTTGCAGGTTGTAGAGCAATTTTGCTTTGGTGCCGATTATGCTGAAACCTTACGGCGCTGGCATCAAGCTTGGGAAGAGACTAGCGCGAACATTAAGCAACTTGGATTTGACCAGCGTTTTATGCGTATATGGCGTTTGTACTTTGCCTATTGTGAAGCGGGGTTTGATGAAGGAAAAACCGATGTTGTGCAATTTACGCTTCATAAACGCACTTAACGTGAATCACGAGGATAGTATGACAAAGTTATTGCTATTAATATGCTGCTTTTTATTAAGTAGTTGTGTTGTACCCGATATCACGCAGTATCAAAATTTGCAGCCAAAACTCGATCTTGAACACTTTTTTGTGGGAAAGACCGATGCTTGGGGGATGTTTCAAAAGCGTAGCGGTGAGTTAGTCAAGCGTTTTCATGTTGAAATTATCGGCACAAAACAGCAAGAAAAATTGATTCTGGATGAGCACTTTAGTTACGATGATGGAACCAAGCAGCGTCGTATATGGACATTGATCCGCACGGCAGATGGGAATTGGCATGGTACAGCAAACGATGTCGTCGGCGAAGCCATCGGGCAGGTGGCGGGCAATGCACTACACTGGCAATATCAACTATTGTTGCCGGTGGATGACAGTACCTTCGAGATGCATTTTGATGACTGGATGTATCTGATTGACGAACGCAGTATGATCAACCGTGCCAGCATGAGCAAATGGGGTGTTGACATGGGGCAGGTGACGCTGTTTTTTTCTAAGTCGAGTTAATTATGCTAAGCACTATCTTAGCGAATACAGTGCATCAGCTAATGAGTCGATTAGCAATGAACAAACCAGTGCGCGACTGGCGCAATCAGCGTGTCTGGATAATTGGTGCTTCTAGTGGTATTGGTGCCGCATTGGGGCAGCGACTTTTGGCTGTTGGTGCCAACGTGATCCTTTCGGCACGTCGCACGGTGTTATTGGAACAGGTTGCAGCTCACCACGCGTCTGCGTTGGTGCTTGCGCTGGATGTGCAAGATGAATCGGCTTGGAAAGCTGGATACAAGACGATTCAGGATAAATTCAGTGGAGTGGATTTCATTATTTTTTGCGCCGCAGACTATTGTCCAGAGCGCTGTTGGGAAGTCGTGCCAGAAATGGCATGGCGCACACTGAAAATTAATCTGGCCAGTGTGTATTCAGGACTGGCAACAGTACTGCCTGAGATGATTAGGCAAGGACAGGGCGGCATCGGACTGGTGGCCAGTGCGGCAGGTTATATGGGCTTGCCGAATGCCAGCGTGTATGGGCCAAGCAAAGCTGCATTGATCAATCTTTCTGAAATTTTATACGGCGACCTACATCCCAAAGGGATCAACGTGTATTTGATCAATCCGGGATTTGTTGCTACTGGACTCACCCAAAAAAACAGTTTTTACATGCCCGCACTAATCACTGCGCAACAGGCTGCTGAATCGATACTGCGCGGATTTGCTATCGGTCAGTTTGAAATCCATTTTCCACGTCGATTCACACAGGTAGTAAAATTAGTGCGATTGTTACCGTATCGTCTGCGGTTTTATTTATTTAAACGACTTTTCTATGATCCGCTTCAGTGAATTATTAGTTTGGTACAGTACCCTTAACCCCGAGAGTGTAAAACGCGCGGTAGAGTATTATGACCCCGATGCGTACTTCAAAGATCCGTTTAATGAAGTGCGTGGTGTGGATGCGATCATGCGTATTTTTAATCACATGTTTCTCACCACAGAAAACCCACGCTTTATTATGGGTGATCAGATCATGCAAGAGAGTCAGGCCTTTGTGAGTTGGCGTTTCGAGTTTGCCCTAAGAGGAAAAGAATATACGATAGTCGGTGCCTCGCATCTCAAATTCAACGATAGCGGGTTGGTCATTGCGCATCGTGATTACTGGGACGCAGCAGAAGAATTATTCCAGAAATTACCATTGGTTGGTGCACCGATACGCTGGCTGCGGCGTCAATTTCATGTGCCGGACTGATGATTACCTTTAGAAGAAAATACCATGTCAACGATATCCACGGTTACTGCAACGCTCGAATCAACGCCATATTTAGTCACGTTCACCGATGATTTGGGACACATCTGGAGTGCTGATGAGCCGACAGACGTTGGTGGCGGTAATTCAGCCACATCCCCAGATCGATTAATTTTAGCCAGTCTGGGTGCGTGTACTGCCATTACCTTACAAATGGTCGCTACTAGGCGCAAATGGCCATTGACCGGCGTACAGATTGAGCTGCAGTTGAATCCCAATGGTAAGTTGGAAACGGGACATGATATCGTGCGAAAAATTACTGTGCAGGGTGATCTGAGTGAGGAGCAACTGACGCAATTACACAAGATTGCTAATGCCTGCCCGATGCACAAGCTGTTGACGGGAGAGATTCGCATTCATACAGAACTGACATTAGTTATTTATTCTGAGACATCCTCTGTGTGAGTTCTGCTTTGCCAGAAATACCCAATTTCATATAAATGCTATGTGCTTGATTGCGTACTGTCGCGGGCTGATTGCCTAGTTTTTGTGCGATTGCTTTGTACGTTTCGTTTCGCGCTAGCATTTCGGCAATAACTAATTCCGTTGGTGATAATCGTTCAAAGCGTATTGATTTTTTAAAATTTAAAAATAACACATCCTTTTGACGTTTTGCATTTAGCGTGAATTGTTTTCCGATGTATATTTTTTCAGATGTGGAACGCAATTTTTCCATGATCATGGCTGGGAGAAATGGTGGATTCCACTCATGAAATTCTTTTAATAATAAATTGATAGCAACTTCATCAATAAACGATATCGTGCCTGACAGAGAGCAAATGGCTGTGCCATGGGCAGGATCTTTTATCGCACTATTTTTGTGTAGTTGCCGATTAATAGCAAACGCCTGAAAGATGTGAGGAAGGATAATATTGGCTTTGGTATGATCAGTCTGCAGGTAATTAATATCCGTTTTTCGTCGCCAAAGAGAAAGTGTTTGAAACCGTTGTGCAGTGGGGGAGTCCAGTACCATCACTAATGTTTGCGAACTTCCAGTCTTTTCTCCATAGGCAACTATGTTTGACTTGAGTCCTTTATCCTTAATGGATAAAGAAACGGATCTCCCTTTATGTTTAAAGGCCAAGGAAAAGGATGGATCTGCGCTTGCTAAGGTGTTCAGTCCTTCGACTGTTTCAGTTTCAATATATTCCTGTCTGGCACGTAATTTATCGTGGGGGGAAATATTATGTGCGGCAGCAGAGATCAGTTTGATTCCCGATGTACCCATATTGCTAAAATCACAAAATCCACCAGAATCAAAATTTATCTGATTTTTTATTAATGAAAAAATCTTATCTGTAAATTCACCATGCGATGTCGTTTGACTTGTTTGGTAAATCTTCAATAAAAGATCATTTATTTCATCCAAAAAACCCCCCGTGATGTAGTAAATTTTTGTAAATTATCAAATTGAATTTTAACCATTTACTTTTAATTTGACAATTTTTTATATGGGTATTTGTGATTTGATAAAAAAATCTCTGGGCGGTGGCTAAGTTTGATCCGAAACCGTGATTTGGCATGATGAAAGAAAGGGATAGAACGGCAAAAAGCCCGCAGTTCACATCGTGCGGGCCTTTTTTTGAAAACTAAAAAGTGGTTAAGGTTGGAGCCACAGACCTGTAAATCCATATCCACTTGTAGTCAATCCCGTGCCTGGAGTCGGTGCGCCGTGAATAACCAATGCATATTTGGTTTGACCTGCTGCTGTTGTATATTTAAATGCGTTATATGAAACGATACCGCCGCCATAAGTAGTAGTCGAACTTGAAGGGACAGTAACTGCCCCAGTAAGGAAGGAATTGACTTGACTTGCAGTTGCAGTATTATTTCCTGAAAGATTGCCATTCGCGTCAAATGCCATCGTCGCCGCAATGCCTGTTGCGTTTGCAAGCGTACCAGCATTGTTAGTCTGGATCGGAGAATTTCCACAATCCTCATAATATTGAGTGAATGTAATTCCTGCTAAACCAGCAGCAGTCGTAATAGGAAGTGCTGAGTTTTCGATCAACACATCGACTGATTTTTGATAGGTGCCGTTATGGTTTGACACGACTTGGCAAATCTCAGCAACGGCAGGGACGTTGGCATCGGCATAATTGCTATTGAATCCCATACCGTATGATATTGGGCTACCCCAATTGTAGCCACCGGCACTCGTTGGGGTAAATGCACTGGTCTGTAAAGCAGCACCTACGCCGTATGTCACGCTACCAGCATTGTTAATCCCGTTATCAATAAATTTTGACGTTGTTGATGCAACAGTACCGGTAACATCTTGATGATAGAACAAATCGAAATAGGTGGTGGTAATTGGGGTAGTAGATGAACCTACTGGCGCGGCGCCACCCAATCCTTGAGTGTGGCTCACAACCGTCGCTACGGCAGCGGTAACGCCTGTAGGGGCGGTTGGTGTTGCTGTTGCACTGGCTGATACAAGCGTGGCATAAGTCACATTGGTATTGGCTAATGCCGTTGTCACAGCCGTCAACGAATCATCCAGCGCATTGCCTGCGATAGGTGTAAAGGCACTGGTGATGGGATTGTTTGTGCTTGCAAAACTAGGAAGCGATGGGAACATGGCGCCAACTTTTGCGATGGAAGCGGTAATATTCGCTGTCGTGATGCCCGCAATTTGCGTGGTAGATGCGGAAAGGCTAGCAGCACTCGGTGTCGTTCCAAGTAAATTGGCAACAACCAAACTTGTTATCGGTGTAATGTTGGTTGTACCTCCTCCAATTGTTGCTACACTGAAATAAGGAGTTGAATTTGTAGCGCCATTGACGCCAAGTGTGCCACCAGACACTTGTAATGCACATGGCAATGTGATGCCAGAAGCACTGAGTGAGTAAGACCCGTCTGATGCAGATTGTGCTGTAGTTGCCACAACGCCATTAGCACAAACCAAGCTAACCGTTCCACCTACAATTGGCGTACCGACAGCTGCTGTCCCTGAAAATGTTGCGGAAGTTGTCGATGCTGTCGTGGAGCTTGTGCTACCACTGCCACAAGCCGTGAGCATTAGCCCAAACCCACACAAAATACTCACACACAAAATATTCTTTTTCATTGTTTATCCTTTAAATTAAATCTGGTGCGTTATTTGAATTGGTTTATTTGCAAAAGCAAAAGCAAATATTAGTTACATATAGTAAAAGAATCCATAGAACACATGTTCTATGGGCGTATTGAGAAGGGATAGAAATAACGGGGCGCTATCACATCATCAAAATCGTATTGGCCCTATAATGTCTTCACCTAATTATCTGAATATCAGCCCAATGACACGTATTCTGACAATGCTCTTTGTTCTTTCTGTATTTTTGTGCGCCTGCACGACATCCACGCAACAAGGGTTCGCAGTCACCAGCATCGATCATGTTGATCTGCAACGTTACAAGGGAATGTGGTATGAGATCGGATCGTTTCCGATGTTTTTTCAGCGTAATTGTATCGCCAACACACAGGCCAATTACACCTTGGAGCCAGAAGGACAGCTCGGCGTGCATAACCAATGTTTGACCAAAGATGGGATTGACAAGGCGGATGGTGTGGCCGATATCGTTAAAGGGAGTGATAACGCTAAACTGCGTGTGAGCTTCTTTCGCCCGTTTTGGGCTGATTATTGGGTCATCGGCCTTGATACCGACTACCGATGGGCATTGGTTGGCACCCCCAATCGACGCTACCTATGGTTGCTTTCACGCTCCAAAATTCTCCCGCGTGATCAGCTTGACACTGCGCTTGACGTCGCACGCAAACAGGGATTTGACATAAACAATTTACGCTATACGACGCAAAATTGATTGCTGTTTTCACACAGGAGTAACCATCATGCAAATTGACCCCGCTAATAACTCAAGCGCTGACAACTATAAATTACTAACCAATCTGGTGATCCCGCGCCCGATCGCCTGGGTCACCACGCACAATGCGAACGGGCTGATCAATCTCGCTCCATTTAGTTTTTTTAATGCCGTTGGTGCGGATCCGATCTATGTGGTCATTAGTGTCGGACAAAATGACAAGGGTGAGAGCAAGGATACCGCTAAAAATATTGTGGCAAGCGGCGAGTTTGTGGTGAACTTGGTGACCGAAGATCTGTTTGATGCTATGAACATTTCCGCAGCAGATTTCCCGCCAGACCAAAGTGAAATGGCGGCCGCGCAACTAGAGTCAGCACCGTCGGTACACATCAAGGTTCCGCGCGTGGCAAAAGCCCAAGTTAGTCTTGAGTGCAAGTTATTTAGTACGCAGGCACTAGGTAAAAATACGCTGATTATTGGCGAAGTAGTGATGTTTCACGTTGCCGATCAGTTGTTGGGGCCACGTTTTCATATTCATGATTTTGCCCCGATAGGACGTCTTGGTTCACCATCGGTCTATTGTCGTACTACGGACCGGTTTGACGTTAAGCGTATTAGCTACGCAGAGTGGCTTAACGTAAGCCATAAACCATAAACGGTGATGGGGCCTAGCCCTACATCTGTACTGTCGTCGTCCGCATGCATTGCTGAAACAATTTTTCGTAAGTAAATAAAAAGGCTACAAGCCGAAGCGTGTAACTCTTTTATCATCCAGATCGGGTTCTACATTATCGTTGATGTTTAACCCTGATCACCGCCGCCGACAGGCAGGACGGTTCCGGTGATGTATGAGGACTCATCGGAAGCCATAAAAAGGATGGCTCCGACCTGTTCGTTGATGGTGCCGTAACGATGCATTGCGCTGGAATCGATCGTTTGGTCGACGATGCTTTGGTACCAGATTTCTTCTTGCGAACTAAGCTGTTGCGTATTGCGTGGAATTTTTCTAGGAGGCGCTTCGGTGCCACCTGTTGCCACGGCATTGACCCGGATGCCATGGACGGCATGTTCCAGCGCGAGGCTTGCTGTCATCGCGTTGACGCCGCCTTTTGCCGCAGAATAGGGGATGCGATAAATGCCGCGTGTTGCAATCGACGAGACATTGACAATCACCCCTTTGTTTTGCTCTATCATGCAAGGCAATACGGCATGACAGCACCATAACGTAGGGAAAAGGGAGCGGCGAATTTCTGCTTCGATTTGCGCTTCCTGGTATTCCTGAAAAGGCTGGGCCCAGATAGTGCCGCCAACGTTGTTGATTAAAATGTCGATGCGTCCAAAATGTGCCAGTGCCGCAGTGATCATGGCTTGTGCACCTTGGTAGATTTCCAGATCTACGCTAGTGACGATGGCTATTGCCCCAATGGCGCTCACTTCGGCTGCTACCTCATGGATCAGGTCAGAGCGATCCACTAACACCAGTTGGCCCCCTTCGGCTGCAATGGCCAGAGCAACACCGCGACCAATGCCCTGAGCGGCACCGGTAACGATCACGACTTTATTGGTGAATCGTTGGTGGGTATTCATGGTGCTAGTATGTTTGCTGCTGGTATTCACCTGATTGCTGACGTTATCGTTGCTTCTGGGAATCGGTGTTGGGGTTAATTTTGTGGTCATTATCAGACTCCGCTGCTAGCAGAAAATTTTTCATAATGGAAATTGGCTGGCTTGACACCAACCTCGGCTAACCAGTTTCTGACGGCATCGACCATCGCGACCGGTCCGCATAAATACATGTCAACATCACCAGCATGGAGCCATTCTGTTTCTACATGCTGTGTGACATAGCCTTTGCGGGAATGCTGGCTGTTGGCGTTGGCAACGCAGGTGCGGTAGCTAAATTGCGGATGGTTGGCTGCGATGTTGTCCAGTTGCTGCAGTGCGACTAGATCGGTGTCATTGGTGACGCCAAATACCAAGCGAACTTGCTGGGTAAACCCTGCGTGCGCCATGACCTCCAGCATGGACAGAAAGGGTGCGATTCCGGTGCCGCCAGCCAGCATCAGTATCGGGCGTTTAATTTCTCGCAGGTAAAAACTACCAAATGGACCGGTAAATTTGATCGGGCCTGTAACGCTGGCAGACCTGCCAATATCTGCAGATACGCCAGCGTGTGTTTGTTGGCCGAGAAATGCACTCATGCGGCCATGGGGGACATTGCGCACGACAAAAGAAACTTGTTTCGCTCCGGGTGCCGAACTAAATGAATAAGCGCGTGTGAGTGCCGTTCCGGGGATAGTGATATTGACGTATTGTCCCGGTAAAAAATCGAGCGCATTAGACTGATCCAGCTTAATGGAAAAGGTGAAAGTCGATTCAGATAATGCGTGTACTTGGGCTAGCACACCAGTAAAGTCGGATGCTGCGATTTTGCAGGAGGCCGAAGTAGCCGGAATCTGTACCACACAATCAGATGTCGGCTTCATCTGGCATGCCAGCACATAGCCCTGTGCTGCGTCGGACGGGGTCAGAGCGTCGTCGATATAGCCGGATGCGGGCATATCGTAGTGACCTGATTCACAAAAGCCACGACAAGTACCACATGCCCCATCACGGCAATCGAGCGGGATATTAATTTTTTGACGGTAAGCCGCGTCAGATAATTTTTCATGCGGATTGCATGAAATGAAGCGGGTGACCCCATCTTCGAATTGCAGTGCGATGGTGTGGCTCATCGTCTTGTCTCCTAAAAAATGTAAACTGCTTTTGGTTTTAGATATGGTAAATATCAATGACCTGACTGATGTAATCGTTTTTGAGCACTACGTATTTGTTCAGAATGACTGGGTGTGCTCCAGAAAAATCAATGACGTATCTGGACATGCCAAAATAGGTGTAATTGGTTTTGTAGCGATAACTTAGTGTCTGCCAGTTAAAACGCACAGTGCAGCGGTCGCCTTCTTGCTGTTCCAGTTCGATATTGCTGATAGTGTGATTGGTACGGGTGTCAGGCATGGTGGCGCTGGAACGTTCTGTCTTGATGCGAAATACCCGATCTTCCAGGCCCTGACGAGTTGGGTAGAAAATTAACGAAATTTCACGCTGTGGGTCGGTAATCAGTGTGTCGTCGTCGTCCCAAGATGGCATCCAGAATTGGGCACTGCGGTCGTAACATTCCAGCCATTGATCCCATTGCTTATCGTCGAGTAGACGGCATTCGTAGTATAAAAAGGCGCTGATAGTTTGCATGGTTATCTGTTGCATTGTCATACTCCTTCTTCGGTTTTTAAGGCCTTTTTCATGACTTCCATCCAATAACGGTGTTGAATCGTGTACAAGCCTTCATCTTCGGTTTTAAGGCCACTTAGTACTGGTTTTAGTCCGATTTCTTTCGCTGCATCGTCGGCACCGGTGATCCAGTGGGTAGCACCACGAGACATGTCATTCCATTCCATTGCACTTGCGTTATATCCTTGCTGGCAGGCGCGGAATTCTTCCAAGTCATCCGGTGTGGCCATGCCACTGACGTTAAAAAAATCTTCGTATTGGCGAATGCGGTGTGCCCGTGCTTCATCTGCCTCCCCTTTGGGTGCGATGCAATAAATGGTAACTTCGGTTTTGTCTACAGAAATAGGGCGTAACAGGCGTATTTGCGATCCGAATTGATCCATCAGGTAGAGATTGGGGTATAAACATAAATTGCGTGAACGACCTACCATCCAGTCGGCGGTTGGCTTGCCGAATTTCTCGCTGTACTCGGCATGGCGCGGATAGTTGGGGCGGTCTTCCGGATTGGCCCATTGCGACCAGAGTACCAGATGGCCATGTTCGAATGCATAAAAACCACCGCCTTGCTTACCCCAGTTACCGGCATCCATGGCGCGGATAGCATCTGCATCGCTTCCTCCATTAGCACGCTGGGTTTCTTGTTCTTTGCGGTGGTTGGTTGTCGCTGCATAGTTCCAGTGGACAGCGGAAACGTGATAGCCATCGGCACCGTTTTCGGCTTGGAGTTTCCAATTGCCTTCAAAGGTGTAGGTCGATGCGCCACGCAATACTTCCAGGTCATCGTCGGATTGATTCACAATCATATCGATGATTTTACCGGCTTCGCCTAAAAATTCACTCAGAGGTAGTACATCGTCATTCAGACTGCCGAATAAAAAGCCTTTATAACTTTCAAAACGTGCGATTTTTTTTAGGTCATGTGAGCCTTCTTTATTGAAACAGTCTGGATAACCGGCATCTTCCGGATCTTTAACTTTTAACAGTTTGCCGCTGTTGTTGAACGTCCAACCATGAAATGGGCATGTATAGGTGGCCTTGTTGCCACGTTTGTGGCGGCACAACATGGCTCCGCGATGAGGACATGCATTAATAAATGCATTCAATTCACCCTGACGATTCCGTGCAATAAACACTGGCTGACGGCCGATATGGGTAGAATAAAAGTCATTGTTGTTAGGAACCTGACTCTCGTGCGCCAGATAAATCCAGTTACCTTCGAAAATGTGCTTGATTTCCAGCTCAAATAAGGCTTCGTCGGTAAATGCACTCCGGTGCAAGCGGTAATCGCCTTTTTCTTTATCTTCGATTAGATAGGAGTCTAGGTTTTTTGGCTTGTTCGACGTGTGTATCTGCTTGGTATGGTCAGAATGAATGGGGATCATGCTCGTCTCTCTGTCAAGGGTGTTTTTAGTTGAATTTCTTATTTATACGGTCGGTCGGCACATCGACAAGAATGGTTTCTATGCGGTTGATCATATTTATTTTGTATAATTCGGTGGGGTGTGTGTACAATATCCGGATTAAAATACCGCGTCCAACACCGTTTTGGTATATTTTTAATACTTTTTAGGTATGGTATGGATTTGCGTCATTTACGTTATTTTGTCGCTGTTGCAGAAGAAAAGAATTTCACGCGTGCTGCCGAGCGTTTATGCATTGCACAACCTCCCTTGAGTCGTCAGATACAGCAGTTAGAAGAAGAGTTGGGTGTCGCCCTGTTTGAAAAAGGTGCGAGGCCAGTACGCATGACCGATGCTGGTAAATTTTTTTATGCTCATGCACAAAAGCTGTTGGGTAAGGCTGCTGATTTAAAGTCCATGACTCAACGCGTGGGGAAAATTGAGCGTAATTTATCCATCGGATTTGTTGCCTCCACCTTGTACGGCATGCTGCCGAAGATCATTCGACAGTTTCGGATGCAGTACAACGATATTGCGATTACCCTACATGAAATGACCAGTCTGGATCAAATCAAGGCGCTGAAAGAAGGGCGCATTGATGTCGGATTTGGGCGCATCAAGCACGAAGATCCCAACATTCGGCGCATCGTCCTGCGTGAAGAGCGCATGGTCGTGGCGTTGCCGCCGGAGCATCCTTTGGCCGGTTCCACTGCGCCGCTTCGATTGCAGGACCTCATCTCAGAACGCCTGATTATCTTTCCCATCGCACCACGGCCCAGTTTTTCCGATCAGGTGATCGGTGTGTTTACGGAAATCGGACTCTATCCGGAAAGCATGGTGGAAGTACGCGAAGTACATGTGGCGATCGGGTTGGTGGCGGCAGGCGAAGGTATTGCGATTGTCCCTGCAAGCGTACAGGGCATGCGCAGAACGGATATGCAGTACATGGATATCCAGGAAAAACATGCGGTTTCCCCGGTTATTTTTAGTACGCGCATGCTGGATAAGTCAGAAGAGCTCACTAACTTGCTACATCTGATTTATGATATTTATGCTGCTGAGAATATTGTTTATGTCAGGGAGGCGTTGTAATTGACGTTTGATCAAATGTAACCTGTTTATCATATTGCTAATGGAGTGGGTTGTTGCTGCAAGGCGCAGATACGATCTGGCCCCAACTAGAGTCAGGACCTTCGGTACGCATCAAGCTTGACATCAGCCGAAGCGGGTAACCCTTTTTACTGCGCATTTCTGGTGCTGGGGCGGAATCGAACCACCGACACAAGGATTTTGAATCCTATATGTTACACATGCTTTATCCAATTATATCCATTAAAACAAATACTTAAAAAATATTAACTAGCTTTAGGCATGCATTATCCCGCTACGCGGTTGACACTTGGTTGACGCATTCTAATTTCATTCAGCCTTCCATTTTTCGGGTATACGAATTGAGGTATTGGGAATTTTGCTAGGTAACTGAGCTTTTGCCAAATGCACTGGGCTTAAGATTTTCGCCCAGTCAGCATGCTTAGTTAAATCCGAGGCCATTTTTCTATGGTCACGGCCTGGTATTGGTGCTACCAGGCCCAAGGTAATATTGGGATGATGAATTCTGACAGAGGCAAGTGCCCCAGAGATGTCCGTGTCATTGGTGCAAATGACAGCTTGTTCATATGCACCAGTCCATGCGCCCGTAATCAAGTCAGAGGCAAGATTCACGTCTGTATTTTTTTCATTCAGCGTATAAACTTGGGCATGAGTTCGCTCAGGCACCTCTGGAATAGGAGCAACTAATCGAAGAAACGGTGTTGACGCAACCATTTTCCCTTCAATTATCTGAACTTTACTAGGTGGCATTTTACGTAATGCCTGAAGATAAATACGTTGTCTCTGTTGTGAATCCGGATCGTCAGACATTTTTCCTAAAACTGGTGCTGTGTAATACCTGATCTCAATAACGTTAGCAGCGTTATTCAGTACATGATTTTGAAACAAGGAGTAGAGATCCAGCCATTTATATGGTGATCTGCGTAACAATCCGTAATAAAGATTGTACCCATCAATGTAAACAATAGTTTTCAAAAGCCACCTTTAAAATGACAAAGCCACCCGAAGATGGCCTGTCGCCCCAAAAGCATCTAGCTAAACTAAACGGTTAAGAGGTGAGTCGTACGTTAAGTCTACGTTAAATATGCGTTAAACACAAGAATCTACCGTTAAATTTTTTAGCGCCATTAATGTCGAATATCACGGAAAGTGAAAACAATCGCGGCATATGCCAGCATAATTGAAAATTCTTTGATGATTAGTGATGCCTTTTCTTTAACGTCCACAGGTTGGGCATGAGCCTGGCGTTGCGCCGAAATTCATCGTTGTCCCTTTTACAAAACTCCGTTGTGATTCATTAAAATGTTCGAGCGCAATGCCTTCTTTCTCCTTGGTGGTTTGTGCGCTTTGATACTTCTTAATTAACGTATCGAACTCCTGGCGCTCAATGGCGTTAAGGTTTGCCCACGCTGCGAATACTCTACTTGTCTTAACACTCATACATTCTCCTATGGTTTAGCGCACAAGGCGCAAGTATGCTTGCCCGGCTTTAACGAATTTGGTATTTCTTTGCACACCTGACAAGGCTTTTGATACTGAAATAGTGCAGCCCGCATCATCAGCGCTTTATCACTTCTGAGTGACGCTTTCAAGCTGGTCGAGTTGTTCTTGAACTCGATCATGTTCTTTCAATATCGCGAAACGAGCATCGAAGTCAGGACCGGAATAAGTTTGCAGATCACGCCAACGATCACCTAACTCCGTGTTTTTTAACATTGAACGTTCGGCCTTTGATAGTGAATCAGTCCATCCAGCGACCACAGCCCACAAGCCGATGAAGGTTAATGCAAAGTGAGGGGAAGCGTTACGAAAGTGAAGAAGATGCGAAAAAGGCAATTGAGGATGAGGAATTGGTAATCGTACAGTCTTTTATGAAGGACAAACCAGAGCCACCAAAAAACGATGGCCCATTAACGTACGACAAAGACCCTAATGAAGATAACGAAGGTCGTTTATCACTTGTTCCAATTGGTAGGCATAATGGTGAGGAGTTTAAACTTCCAAGTAAAATTACAGCTATCAGAGGTTTATGTCGAAATTTTGATCAGAAACTGAATAAATACTTAGTACTTCCCGGGGAGCGTTCAGCCAAAACATTAGAGCAATTGCTTATAAACATAAAAGACGTTACAGATATTTGTAATGAAAACAAACTCTATTATGGCCATATTTCTCACTCCAAGAATATGGGTAAGACACCAAAAAATATTCGTCAGACTTTTTTATCTTATCCGAGAAGTAAATTTGTGGATTTTTGTATAAAGGCTACCGATGAGTCGAGCAAAGATCATGGTATTGACGACAACTCGGAGGGAAAGATTGTTATCGTTTATGGCAAAGTGACCGAGAGTGGTATTGGATTATGTATTTCCAATCTAGGATGGGGAGAGTTTGCGGTATTGCCACCAAAATACGGGCGATTACTGGATAAGTAGTGATTCGCGGTAAAACAGAAAAATAAAAATGTCGTTGACACTTGGTTGACAGTCTCATAAATGACAAAAGGCTTACATCGCTGTAAGCCTTTGTTTTTACTACCAATACTTGGTGGCCCGGGGCGGAATCGAACCACCGACACAAGGATTTTCAATCCTCTGCTCTACCGACTGAGCTACCAGGCCAAGACCAGCATTATAGTAAGCTTTTTTAAGAAAGGGAAGTGTTTTCTGAAAATAATTTCAGACGGCGTTGTAACGAGGTAGAACCGCCCTGTATCGGTATAATGGTTGCATTGAATTTTACGGGGTGCGTTGCTATGCGGTGTGAAATCGGTGTGATTGGTAATGGGGCAGTCGGTAAGGCAACTGCGCTGGGATTGGCGCAAGCGGGACTGCGAGTGATTTTGCTGAGCCCGCAGGCGGTGACGCAAAAAACCATTCAGCCTGAATGGGATGCACGGGTCTTTGCGTTGAACCATACGGCCAAAAATTTGTTGACCAGACTAAAAGTGTGGGATGCGCTGGATCTGCAGCGGGTTGCCCCAGTTGAATCGATGCAAGTGTTTGGCTCCGGACTGCAGACAACGAGTGATTCTGGTTTGCAATTGGATGCCTACGCTGCACATCAAGAGGCGATGGCGTGGATAGTCGAGGGACAAAATTTGAATCAGGCGCTCGATGCCGCATTGCGATTTGCTCCTAATGTGCAAATCGTTGTTGGAAAAACTCGTGCCATGTCCCCGGATTTTATGGATCTGTCCCTTGAGAATGGGGATGTTATTGAAGCAGATCTGTGGGTAGGGGCAGATGGTGCTCAGTCATGGGTGCGTAATCAGGCAGGAATTGGTCTTGACTACCGCTCGTATGGTCAGCGTGGGGTAGTGGCTAATTTTGCCTGCGCTAAACCGCATCACGGTATCGCCCACCAATGGTTTATTGGCGAACAAGGTGTGGTGGCATTGCTGCCGCTGCCGGGGCAACAAGTTTCGCTGGTATGGTCTGCACCTGAGGCCTTGGCTCAGACCCTGATGCAGGAGGGTGTGGATCTATTGGCGCAGCGTCTGGCGCTATTCTGTGATACGGTGCTTGGTAGTCTGACCCCATTGCCGCCGCAACAGGTGCGGTCATTTCCATTGAATTTTATTAGCCCCCACGCTATCGTCGGCCCACATCTGGCTTTGGTCGGTGATGCGGCACATGTGGTGCATCCGGTCGCTGGACATGGAATGAATCTGGGGTTCTCTGATGTGGTGGCATTGCTTGAGTCGGTCACAGAGCGTGAATCTTGGCGCAGTTGTGGTGATCCGCGTGTGCTACAGCGCTATGCCCGATCCCGTAAAGAAGAGGTGCTGTTAATGCAGTTGACAACCGATGGCTTGATTCGTTTATTCGGGATTCAGTCACCTATGGTACAAACTGGGTTGAAATTGGGGATGAACGTATTGAACCAATTGCCGTTTCTAAAAAATCAGTTGATACAGCATGCAATGGGAAAGTGAAGCGCACTTTTTCAAGTGATGAATGCAAATAATAACCAAGAGGATACTATGCGATTTATAAAAAAAATATGGCCGATGCTGTTTAGTCTGGTGTTGGGCGCTACCGTGACGGTCATGGTAACGCGCGTTTACGCAGATACGCAAAAAACAGCTGCGCCAGCAGTGCCAGCAACAACGTTAGTGGCACCAGCGGCCCTGACAGATCCAGCATTTAAAAAAATGCTGGAAACACGCTTAGGGGAGGGTGCCAAAATTGAGGTGATAACCCCAACGCCCTATGCCGGTTTGATTGAAATACAGGTCAACGGTGATATCGCTTATGTCGATGAAAAAGCGAATTATTTATTTATGGGTAATGTCATTGATCTCAAAACCCATCAAGACATGACCAAAGCCAAACAAGATGAAATGAATAAGGTTGTTTTTGCTGACTTGCCATTCAATCTGGCGATTAAGCAAGTAAAAGGCAATGGTAAACGGGTGATTGCGATTTTTGAAGATCCAAACTGTGGCTATTGCAAACGCTTCAGAAAAACCCTGCAAGGTATTAATGATCTGACCGTGTATACATTTATGTTTGATATTTTGGCGGAGGATTCTGCTGTTAAATCACGTAATGTATGGTGTACGCAGGATAGAGTCAAAGCGTGGGATGATTGGATGTTGGAAGGTAAAGAGCCAGCAGCAGCACCGGCTAATTGCACCAGCCCACATAATCAAATACTGGCATTGGGTAAAAAATTAAAAATTACCGGTACGCCGACGATTTTCTTTATTGACGGTTCACGTGTTCCCGGTGCGATCGATGCCGAAGATCTGGAGGCTAAATTAGCCACTGCTAAGTGAATTAAGCTTGTCCGCTGATGCGTTACGTTGACGTTGCGCACCAGCTGATGGGAGTCGCATTAGTGTGGCTTATCCATGCACCTAAGTGGCTAAAAGCATTTTAGTTTTTTACTTCCCGCGTTAAACTACACGTACTTCTTACTTTATATCTCATTTACTTTCCATGAATCGACATTTTCTCAGTAAACGTTTAACCCACCAATTGGGTTTTGCTGGCTTGATCCCTTTTGTATTGCTGAGTTTTGGGTGCTGGGTAGCACATCCGGACTGGATGGAAGGATTCATCCGCGCTCAAATTGCGTATGGGATTGCAATTTTATCGTTTGTGGGTGGTCTGCACTGGGGTGTGGTGTTGTCATCGCCAGAACTCAACGCAGACCAAACTAAACGCGCATTGGTTTGGGGGGTCGTACCTACGCTGATTGCTTGGTGTTCCACGTTTAATTTCGGTATTGGATTTTTGGTGCTGATGTTTGGATTTATTGCGGCGTATCAGGTGGATAAGCGTTTGTATGCGTGGTATGACATGCCTGCATGGGTATTGGTGTTACGCTTGCAACTTACTTGGGTAGTGGTAGGTTCCTTGGCCGTGACTTTGCTTGCTGTTAATGTGAGAGCCTGAGGGTCAACGCAGCCATGACTATTCATTATCGTATTCTGCCCGTGGATTTAGCCGGACATCTTTTTCAGATAACCTTGACGGTGGATCAAGGCTTGGTTGCGCCTGATCCTGCTGGGCAGCTTTTTGTACTCCCAGCGTGGATTCCCGGTAGTTACTTGGTACGTGATTTTGCACGCCATATTGTAAAAATCAGTGCCAGTTGTAATGGCAAATCTGTTCGACTGACCAAGGTCGATAAACATAGCTGGCGTGCTGCCCCCGTTAGTGGAACAATCGTACTGGAATATGAAGTGTATGCTTGGGATTTGTCGGTGCGAGCGGCACATCTGGATCAGACCCATGGTTTTTATAATGGCAGTAGCGTATTTTTGCGGGTAGTTGGGCACGAAATGCAAGCGCATGAGGTGGAAATACAAAAGCCATTGAGCCCAGATTGTCGTCATTGGCGCGTGGCGACCACGCTACCGACAAAAAATGCAGAACGCTATGGTTTTGGAAGCTATAGTGCCGCCAATTACGATGAGTTGATCGATCATCCGGTTGAGATGGGTGAGTTTGCCTTGGCGAGTTTTGAGGTGCACGGTGTGCCGCATGACTTCGTTGTGACAGGGCGTGTGCCTAACCTCGATATGCAGCATATTGTGGCTGATTTGACCCGTATTTGTGCTACTCAGATTGCTTTGTTTGAACCCAAAACAAAACGTGCCCCCATGGATAGATATGTGTTTATGGTCATGGTGGTGGGTGAAGGGTATGGCGGACTGGAACATCGTGCCTCTACTGCGTTGATTTGTAACCGCAGTGATTTGCCAGTGATCGGTGTGAGTGGCAATAGTGATGCCTATATTGGCTTTTTGGGATTGTGTAGTCACGAATATTTTCATACGTGGAATGTGAAACGGATTAAACCCGCCGCATTCGTTAACTACGATTTGCAGCAAGAAAATTACACCTCTTTACTCTGGCTATTTGAGGGATTTACCAGCTATTACGATGACTTGATACTATTGCGCAGTAATATTATTGATGAAAAAACCTATCTAGGCATGCTAAGCAAAACCTTGAATGGGGTGTTGCGAGGAGCAGGTCGTACCAAACAAAGTCTTGCAGAGTCGAGTTTTGATGCGTGGACCAAATATTACCGTCAAGATGAAAATTCACCTAATGCGATTGTGAGCTACTACACCAAAGGTTCGCTGCTTGCATTGGCGCTTGATTTAGTGATACGCCGTGAAACTGCTGGAAAAAAATCCTTGGATGACCTGATGCGTACCCTGTGGCAGGAAATGGGGCGGGATTTTTATTTGACCGATCATCCGCAAGGCATCACCGATCATCATATTGAGGCGTTGGTAGAGCAAATTTGCGGGATGAAGATTAAATCATTTTTTGATCGATACGTGCGTGGAACTGTTGATCTGCCGCTAGACAAATGGTATGCCGATTTTGGGGTGGTACTACAAGATCAACGCAAGATCAGCAAGCCGGGTTTGGGAGTCAAATACGGGCGTGAAGGAAATGATTGCAAACTGGCGCAAGTGTTTTCTGGTGGAGCTGCGCATTTGGCTGGCTTATCTGCGGGTGATGTCGTGATTGCTATTGAGGGATTGCGTGTGACAGCAGCGGATGTTGCCACTGATCTGAGTAAATTATTAGGGCGTTATTCGGTCAATAGTAAGGTAGAAGTTCATGTATTTCGTCGCGATGAGTTGATGAAATTTACCGTGTGTCTGCAGTCAGATGATGTGCCGATGTGGTCCTTGCAGCTGAAAGAAGCCAAAAAAGAAGGTGGTGTGAAGTCGAAATCGCCACCAGAATTGGTAAGCAAAGTGAGTACGTATTTGCGTCGTCCAGGGATGTAGCGGAATGTAGTCGGATGGTGTGGTGCAATGCCAGTTGATGGTCATTGCACCTGTAGTTTAGCTAAAAATTTAGCCAAAATCAGCCAAAAAATCGCGCTAGTTCAACGCCGGGTTGTGGAGCACGCATAAATGCTTCGCCGACTAAAAAGCCATGTACATTAGCAGCGCGCATGCGTTTAACGTCATCAGGATGCAAAATGCCGGATTCGGTAATAATACATTTTTCTGGTGGTATCTGAGGCAATAAATCCAGCGTCGTATCCAGTGATGTTTCAAAGGTACGCAGATTGCGGTTGTTAATGCCCAGTAATGCTGTTTTCAGGGTCAGTGCGGCTGCTAACTCATCTTTGTTGTGAATCTCAACCAACACAGCCAATCCTAATGCATGTGCACACGCTTCCAGTTCGCGCATCAAGCCGTGATCCAATGCAGCGACAATCAATAAAATGGCATCAGCACCCCATGAGCGTGCTTCATATAACTGGTATGGATCAATAATAAAATCCTTGCGCAGTACTGGAAGGGCACAGGCAGCACGGGCTTGCTTCAGATAGTCTGGCGACCCTTGAAAAAATTGAATGTCAGTGAGTACTGACAAGCATGCAGCACCATTATCAGCATAGCTTGCTGCTATTTCTGCTGGATTAAAATCGGCGCGAATAATGCCTTTGGACGGCGACGCTTTTTTGATTTCAGCAATCACGCCAGCATGCCCTGCCTGAATTTTAGTACGGATAGCCGCCTCAAAATCACGTAACTGAGCACGTGCCTCACTATCTGCTTCGACCATACTACGCAGACTGCTCATGGTTTGATATTGTTTAGCAGCACGTACTTCATCGGCTTTCACCGACAGAATTTTAGATAAAATATCGGACATTACGCTATTGCTCCATTGTTACTATTGTGGGTAGTCGACTCTGCACCAAGTTGTTGTGTCACGAGAACAAATTGATGTAATTTCGCTAGCGCGGCTCCTGAAATAATTGCAGTACGCGCTTTCGCTAATCCATCCGCAATGCTCGTTGCGACGCCAGCACCATAGAGTGCCATACCCGCATTCAATGCCACGATATCACTAGCAGGTCCCACCGTTGCACCATTCACTGCGGTTAACGCAGAAATGATTTTATCTTTGGATTCGACCGCATTAGCGACTTTAAAGCTCCGGTTTGACGCCATGGCCAAACCAAAATCGTCAGGATGGATATCATATTCACGAATCTCGCCATTGACCAATTCGCCCACCAAGGTAGCGCCACCCAAGGATGCTTCATCCAAGCCATCGCGCCCCCACACTACTAAGGCATGCTGCGCGCCAAGGCGTTGCAAGACCCGGATCTGAATGCCAACCAAATCAGGATGGAATACGCCCATTAAAATGTTCGGCGCGCCAGCAGGATTCGTCAGCGGCCCCAAAATATTAAAAATCGTGCGTACGCCCAGTTCTTTACGCACCGGAGCGGCGTGTTTCATCGCGGCGTGGTGGTTTGGCGCAAACATAAATCCGATCCCAGTTTGTGCAATCGACTGTGCAATTTGCTCCGGTTTTAGGTTAATGTTGACACCCAGAGACTCTAGCACATCCGCACTGCCAGAAGAGGAAGAAACGCTGCGTCCACCATGTTTGGCAATTTTTGCGCCAGCGGCTGCGGCCACAAACATCGCTGCGGTTGAAATATTAAAGGTATGTGAACTATCGCCACCGGTACCGACAATATCAATTAAATGCTCGGTATTCGCTAGCGGTACTTTGGTGGCAAATTCACGCATGACTTGGGCAGCAGCAGTAATTTCACCGATGCTTTCTTTTTTTACCCGTAGCCCCATGGTCAATGCCGCAATCATCACTGGCGACATTTCACCACGCATGATGGTGCGAAACAACGACAACATTTCATCGTGAAAAATCTCGCGATGGTCAATGCAGCGCAATAAGGCCTCTTGCTGCGTGATCGTCATCGTTGCCCCTCTGAGGTGATGGTTGGACCAGAGGCATTTGCTACGATAGACGAATCAATAAAATTTTTCAGCAAGGCATGCCCGTGTTCTGACAAAATAGATTCCGGATGGAACTGCACACCTTCAATCGCAAATTGCGTATGACGTACGCCCATAATTTCACCATCGTCAGTCCACGCTGTGACCTCAAGACATTCCGGTAAACTGGAACGTTCAATCGCCAACGAATGATAGCGGGTCACGGTGTAAGGGGAGGGTAAATCGCGGAAAACGCCAACACCGGTATGGGCAATCAGCGAGGTTTTTCCATGCATGACTTGCTTAGCACGGATGACTTTTCCACCAAATGCCGCCGCAATACTTTGATGTCCAAGGCAGACGCCCAGCATAGGAATTTTTCCCGCAAAATGTTGCAAAACTGGAACTGAAATACCCGCTTCAAGCGGGGTACATGGGCCGGGCGAAATACAAATGTGGCTCGGAGCCAACGCCGCAACCTGTTCCAGCGTAATTTCATCGTTGCGAAACGTGCGTACCTCGATACCCAGCTCACCAAAATATTGCACCAAATTGTAGGTGAACGAATCGTAGTTATCTATCATTAGCAGCATTTAAATCTCCCCATCCAAACCATCTTGTACCTGTTCTGCAGCGCGTAAAACCGCACGCGCTTTGTTTTCCGTTTCTTGCCATTCCATTTCAGGAACTGAATCCGCCACAATGCCGGCCGCCGCCTGTACATACAACATGCCATCTTTCAACACGCCGGTACGAATCGCAATCGCCAGATCCATCGCTCCGCTAAACGACAAGTAACCACAGGCACCACCATAAATACCGCGTTTGGTCAGTTCCAGCTCATCGATCAGTTCCATAGCGCGCACTTTCGGCGCTCCTGATAATGTACCAGCAGGGAAGGTCGCCTTGAGCACATCCAGATTGGAAAGATTATCCTGTAGGGTTGCTTCAACATTCGACACAATATGTTGAACGTGCGAGTATTTTTCAATCACCATCTGATCGCTGACATGAACCGTACCGATTTTAGCAATGCGTCCCAAATCATTTCGGGCCAAATCGATCAACATCACGTGTTCCGCAATTTCTTTTGGATCGGCCAATAAATCCTTGGCGAGTTGTTCATCCTGCGCAACTGTTTTTCCGCGTGGGCGGGTACCTGCCAATGGCCGAATCGTGATCGCATGACTATTATCTGCACGCGCTTCGTTCCGTACTAAAATTTCTGGCGAGGAACCAATAATATGCATGTCACCAAAATTATAAAAATACATATACGGTGACGGATTTAATGAACGCAAGGCGCGGTACAGTGATAAGGGTGAGTCCGCATAGGGTTTTTTTAAGCGTTGACCAATTTGTACTTGCATCAAATCGCCAGCCATAATGTATTCTTTGGCTTGAGCAACGGCTTTCAAATAATCTTCTTTGGCAAATTCACGAATAATATCCGTACGTACCGATGCCGATGTAACAGGAACATCCACACTACGTCGCAGCATTGCCCGTAACTCTCTCAATCGCAGACGTGCTTTGGAAAACGCTTCTGCTTTACTTGGGTCAGCGTAGACAACTAAGTACAGTTTGCCAGATAAATTATCGATCACAGCCAATTCTTCGGTGACCAACAAATGAATATCTGGTAAGCCTAAATCATCTTTAGGACACGAATGCGCCAAGCGCGTTTCGATATGTCTTACTGTGTCGTAGCCAAAATACCCCGCCAAGCCACCACAAAAGCGCGGTAACCCAGGGTGTAAAGCCGCGTTGAAACGTCCCTGAAATTGTGCGATAAATTCCAATGGATTGCCATTAAATGTTTCAATGACTTGGCCATTTTCCACCACTTCACAGCGTTCTTGATAGCAGCGCACCGAGGTGCTTGCAGGAAGGCCAATGAATGAAAAGCGATCTAAGCGTTCACCACGCACCACAGATTCCAGCAAAAACGTATTTTTACCACCATTTTGGCTTTGTGCTAATTTTAGATAAACACTTAATGGCGTTTCTAGATCAGCAAATGCCTCACTGACTAAAGGGATGCGGTTAAATCCTTGGTTCGCCAAGGATTGAAATTCGATTTCGGTCATGATTCTCTCGTATTCCCCACGCGGGGTGACAGGACTTGAATATGTGTGCTATCAGGGCAATGAAGCCGATGTTAAGGCATAATCGTTCAGCAGAATGTTCTGCTAACTATTACGCGGAACTTTATTTTATCGGCGCCATAGCCAGGCCTCAAATGTGCCGGGAGGGGTAGCAGGATGGTTTTTAGTGAGAAACATCATTTTTTGACGTAGAAGTGATCTTGGATTAAGCACTAACTAACTGTGCAGCGCACAACAAGTTTTCGACTATACCATCAGAATCAATCAATTGTACAGCCTCCCCATGATTGTAACCGTAGGGTACCGTCAACGCTCTGCACCCAGCCGCACGCGCCGCCAATGCATCATTACTGGAATCACCAATGGCCACGACGCGATCCGGCGGTAGTCCAAAAGCAGCAAACACCTGTAATAATGGTTCTGGATGGGGTTTTTTATGCGGGAACGAGTCACCGCCGTAGATGAGCTCAAAATACGGCAACAACTCTTTTTGTTCCATCAGTTGCAATGCCAGCGCAATCGGTTTATTCGTCACGCAAGCCAGTCGTATTCCTTTTGCCTTCATTAATTGCAGACCAGAAAATACGTGTGAATACACCTGACTGAATTGACCATTAATGGCATGATAGTGCCGCTGATAACTTGCCATAGCCACTGAAAAATGGGTCGCAGCTTGTTCTGGTGAAAAATCACAAGCCAGCACCTGAGCGATTAAGTGTTCAGTGCCTTTTCCCACCATAATGCGGATTGCATCTGCATTCATTGGAGAAAGTGAAAATTCCGCCCGCATTGCATTAATCGCCACCACAAAATCGCCTATGGTATCCACCATCGTGCCATCTAAATCAATAATGGCAGCTTTGATCGGGTGTGGCAGCGTGTTCATGCTGCTGCCACTGTTGCTAATTCGCGTCGCATGTGTGAAATAATGCCGGGATAGTCAGGTTTTCCGAAAATGGCAGATCCGGCAACAAACGTATCAGCACCAGCGCGGGCGATTTCTGCAATATTATCGATTTTCACGCCACCATCAACCTGCAGCATAATATCGCGCCCTGAGGCTGCGATTAATTTTCTGACTGCGGCTATTTTTGTTAGGGCATGCGGAATAAATGACTGGCCGCCAAAACCCGGATTCACCGACATAATCAGAATCAAATCAATTTTATCCATCACATGTTCCAGATACTGCAGTGAGGTGCCGGGATTAAACGCCAATCCAGCTTTGCAGCCATGGTCACGGATCAACTGTAAGCTCCGGTCCAGATGTTCAGAACACTCAGGGTGAAAACTGATAATATTTGCGCCAGCTTTGGCAAAATCCGGAATCAGTCGATCTACCGGTTTCACCATAAGATGGACATCAATCGGCACTTGCACATGTGGACGAATCGCCTGACACACCAGCGGCCCTATAGTCAGGTTTGGCACATAATGGTTGTCCATGACATCAAAATGGATCATGTCAGCGCCAGCAGCAACCACATTTCGCACTTCCTCTCCCAAACGGGCGAAGTCGGCAGAAAGGATGCTGGGGGCGATACGATAAGTTGGTAAAGTAGACATGGTGGTGGGCAAATATTGCCTGAGAGCGAAAGATGCGCTATTTTACCTTGAATTTTCCGAATCACATCTTGCGTTAAGCGTCAAAGTAGTGTCGAATGATAGGATATCGACTACGGTGGAAGAGTGAGATGGCTTTGTATGAATTTAGTGTAACCGTAAAAACCCAGTATTTGGATGAACAATCTGACCCAAGCAAAGGCCAGTACGTGTTTTCCTATACCATTACCATTAAAAATACCGGCACTGTCAGTGCGCAACTGATCTCTCGACATTGGATTATTACTGATGGCAATGACAAGATAGAACAAGTGCGCGGACTCGGTGTCATTGGATACCAACCGTTTTTAACGCCGGGTCAAGAGTTTGACTATACTAGCGGCAGTTCATTAGCAACGCCACATGGCAGTATGCGTGGCAGTTATTTATGCGTGGCCGAGGACGGTGAGCAATTTACTGTGGCCATTCCTGAGTTTATCCTTGCTCAACCCCGCACATTGCATTAACCGGTCGCAGCGATTCTGGGTTCTGGTTTTTGCTGATTATTTTTGCTGATTAGTCATGCTCATCGTCAGGCGGCGTTTTTCCGGAAAACATTGTCCACCAAACGATAAAAGCAAAAACCAAAAATGCCCCCGTTGCTTCTAAAAATAACAACCACATAGTGCCTCCATGTTGACTCCGTTTTTAATTCCGTTATTAATTCCATTTCGCACATTACCAACATTGGCCGTAAGGGGCGCTCCAGTTGCCACCCTTACTATACTAATAGCCATGTTAACCGCTTGCCAGACATCACCGCCAGCGCCACCAGTTGCTCCACCGGTTCATCCGACGCTTCCCCTATCGACAGAACAGCATGTTCCGACACAAGCCAGCTATAAACTGTTGGATTATTCTGCTATTCCAGGCTGGAAGGAAGATAAGCTTAACGAAGCTTTACCTGCTTTTCAGGCGTCTTGCAAGGTATTGGAAAGAAAATCTGACTGGATGGAAATTTGCCACATTGCCAAAACTGTTGATAGCAACGATCCAGTAGCCACACGAAAATTTTTTGAAGCCTTTTTCAATCCCTATCAGATCATTAATCCAGACGGAACACAAACGGGTTTGATCACAGGATACTATGAACCGTTATTGCGTGGTGCAAGGAAACGCGGCGGCTTATTTCAGACGCCACTATATAGTACGCCATCGGATCTTCTCTCCGTTGAGCTTTCCAGTGTTTATCCAGAGCTGAAAGGAATGCGTTTGCGCGGCAAGTTATCTGGTAATAAAGTGATTCCCTTCCCGGCGCGTGCGGAATTGCTCAAATCAGGCGAACTTACCGGAAAAGAAATTTGTTGGGTTGATGATTCAGTCGACGCATTTTTTCTGCAGGTACAAGGATCTGGCCGGGTTAAGCTCGCTGACAGCAAAGAAACCATACGACTAGCCTATGCCGATCAAAACGGCTATCCCTACAAATCGATTGGTCGCTATCTGGTCGACAAAGGCGAGCTCAAATTAGAGCAAGCCTCGGCGCAAAGTATTAAAAGTTGGATTTTAGCCAATCCGACTCGGCATGATGAAGTACTCAACTCAAATCCAAGTTATGTTTTTTTTAAAGAAGAAAAACTCGCTGATCCAAAGCAAGGGCCAAAGGGTTCATTGGGTGTAGCGTTAACCGAAAAGCGCTCTATTGCGATAGATACCCAATTTATTCCAATGGGGATACCGGTATTTCTCGATACGACCGAGCCGAATAAATCAACGCCACTGCAACGGCTGATGATTGCGCAAGACACAGGCGGAGCTATCCGTGGCGCAGTTCGGGCAGATTTTTTCTGGGGATTTGGCGACGTAGCCGCCGAAATGTCCGGACGCATGAAACAACGCGGGATGTTATGGATACTATGGCCAAAATTGGCCAAAATCGCCCCAGAAGCAGCAGTAACAGGGCGATAAAGTACAAAAAACCGCACAATCCGACACTTACACTAAGGATGAATATGGACTATCAAGCAATCGTAGTTGAAACCCGTGACACCGTTGGTATCATCACGCTTAATCGCCCCAAAGCACTAAATGCCTTAAATGAGCAGTTAATGGATGAAGTGGGGCATGCGTTACACCAATTTGATAGTGATGCACAAATTGGTTGCATTATTATCACTGGTAGCGAAAAAGCCTTTGCAGCCGGTGCTGACATCAGCGCCATGGCCAAACTTACCTATATGGAAGCCTACAAAGGCAACTTCATCACACGTAATTGGGAGCAGTTACGGCAAATTAGAAAACCAGTGATCGCTGCAGTAGCCGGGTTTGCATTAGGCGGAGGCTGTGAATTAGCAATGATGTGCGATTTTATCATTGCAGCAGACAATGCTAAATTTGGCCAACCTGAAGTGAAGTTGGGCACCATGCCAGGCGCAGGAGGAACACAACGGTTAGCACGCGCCGTGTCCAAATCTAAAGCGATGGACATGTGTCTCACTGCGCGGATGATGGATGCTGCGGAAGCAGAACGTGCAGGTCTTGTCTCACGCGTAGTTCCATTAGAAAAATTGCAAGAAGAAGCATTAGCTGCAGCGATTGTTATTTCCAGCATGTCACAACCTGTCGTTATGATGATTAAAGATGCAGTTAATCGTGCTTATGAAACTAGTTTGACTGAGGGTATACATTACGAACGGCAGTTGTTTCATAGTACTTTTGCGACGGAAGATCAAAAAGAAGGCATGCAGGCGTTTCTTGAAAAGCGTAAAGCTGCTTTCACAAATCAATAAAAAAATCCCCCTCTCTATATTTAGAGTTGAATTTCTATCTATCGTTCGCTTGTTTAACTTGTTGTTGTTTCACCTTCTGCTGTTGTTTCCCCAAGCGGTGAAACAGCAGCAGGAGGTTAACCGGTAGGCGAAAAGTGAATGAACCAAGCAATTAAAAAAGAGAGCAGCGCAACTGTAAGCAGATCCAACTAACTAGGACGAGTAACTAGGAATATTTAGGAGGATGTAAAATTATTTAGCCAAAGTGCTTGCAGAAAAGGGAAAGGCTTGCTATAGTTCGCCTCCCGTTGAAAGACGGGGAAAAGAAGGAAGAGGAGGGAGTTAGAAGAGGTGCAGAAATGCGCGCTGATAACTGCAAAAGTGGGGGGAGTTAGTTGGCACGGTAGTTAAAATAAGTGTTGACAGCGATAAGTAAAAGCCCCATAATCTCGTTT